>ERZ724525.58-NODE-58-length-53431-cov-9.058453_pt1 | contig 53431 bp, 64 predicted proteins | sample MGYA00376058_ERZ724525 | MGnify/ENA primary metagenome ERZ724525 (study PRJEB28724, sample SAMN07190888) | wastewater metagenome | isolation source: influent of sewage treatment plant in Hong Hong | place: USA: Christiansburg, Virginia | collected 2016-03-01 ... | reverse complement strand
TTGGCCGTCGGGAATTTCTCGAAGGCAAAACGGGGAATCTTGGTGACGACGTAGTCGATCGAAGGCTCGAAGGACGCCGGTGTCGCACCACCAGTGATGTCGTTCTTCAGTTCGTCGAGGGTGAAGCCCACAGCCAGCTTGGCCGCGACCTTGGCGATCGGGAAGCCGGTGGCCTTGGAGGCCAGCGCAGACGAGCGGGATACCCGCGGGTTCATCTCGATGACGATCATGCGGCCGTCTTCGGGATTGATCGCGAACTGTACATTGGAACCACCGGTATCCACGCCAATTTCGCGGAGCACCGCGATGGAGGCATTACGCAGGATCTGGTATTCCTTGTCGGTCAGCGTCTGGGCAGGCGCAACGGTAATCGAGTCGCCGGTATGCACGCCCATCGGATCGAGGTTCTCGATGGAACAAACGATGATGCAGTTGTCCGCCGTATCGCGGACCACTTCCATCTCGTATTCCTTCCAGCCGATCAGCGACTCCTCAATCAGGAGTTCGTTGGTCGGACTGGCTTCGAGGCCACGCTTGCAGATTTCGACAAACTCTTCAGGGTTGTAGGCAATGCCACCGCCGGTACCACCGAGCGTGAAGGAAGGACGGATGATGACGGGGAAGCCGATTTCGGTCTGGACCTGATGCGCTTCGTCCAAGGTGTGCGCCACGCCGGAACGAGCAGAACCAAGACCAATCTTGGTCATCGCGTCCTTGAACTTTAGGCGGTCTTCCGCCTTGTCGATGGCCTCTTCCTTGGCACCGATCAGTTCCACGCCGTACTTGGCGAGCACGCCGTTCCTGGCGAGATCCAGCGCGCAGTTCAGTGCGGTCTGGCCACCCATGGTCGGGAGCACGGCGTCGGGACGCTCCTTTTCGATGATGCGCTCGACGACCTGCCAGGTGATCGGCTCAATGTAGGTGACGTCGGCAGTACCCGGGTCGGTCATGATGGTCGCCGGGTTGGAATTCACCAGCACGACCTTGTAGCCTTCTTCGCGCAGGGCTTTGCAGGCCTGGGCGCCGGAGTAATCGAATTCACAGGCCTGGCCGATGATGATCGGGCCAGCACCAATGATGAGAATGGTCTTTATGTCTGTACGTTTGGGCATGGTTCTTCAGAGACTGTAAGCGGATGGTCCGGAATGGGCGCACCGCAGTGCGCCCGCATGACAATCGGCCTTAGCCCCTCGCCTCCATCAGCGAAATAAATCGATCGAACAGGTAAGCCACGTCGTGCGGACCGGGGCTGGCTTCCGGGTGTCCCTGGAAGGAGAAGGCCGGCACATCGGTACGGGCCATCCCCTGCAGGCTGCCGTCGAACAGCGACACGTGGGTCACTCGAACGTTGGCGGGCAGCGTGGCGGCATCAGCGGCGAAACCATGGTTCTGGCTGGTGATGAGGACCTGACCGGAATCGAGATCCTTGACCGGATGGTTTGCACCGTGGTGACCAAACTTCATCTTCATGGTCTTGGCCCCCGAGGCCAGGGCCAGCAACTGGTGCCCCAGACAGATGCCAAAGGTCGGAATACCCTTTGCCAACACGTCACGGATAGCCGTGATGGCGTAGTCGCAGGGCTCCGGATCGCCAGGGCCATTGGACAGGAAAACACCGTCTGGATTGAGGGCCAGCACTTCGGCAGCGGAGGTCTGGGCGGGCACCACGGTCAGGCGGCAACCACGCTCGGCCAGCATGCGCAGGATGTTGCGCTTCACACCATAGTCGTAGGCCACAACGTGGAAACGGGTTTCTTCCTGGGTAACGTAACCTTCGCCGAGCTGCCACTCACCCTCAGTCCAGGAATAGGACTCGGTGGCAGAAACGACCTTGGCAAGGTCCAGACCAGCCAGACCGGAAAAACTGCGGGCCTGAGCCAGAGCGGCCTCGACGTTAAGTTCGGCTGCTGTGGCGGCAGTAACGATGCACCCGCTCTGGGCACCCTTTTCGCGAAGGATGCGGGTGAGCTTGCGGGTGTCGATGCCGGAAATGGCGACGATGTTCTCGGCCTTGAGATAGGCATCCAGCGACTGCTCACAACGCCAGTTGGAAGCAAGTAGCGGCAGATCGCGGATCACCAGGCCGGCAGCGTAAACCTTGTCCGCTTCGCAATCTTCCCGGTTGATACCGGTATTGCCGATGTGCGGATAGGTGAGCGTGACGATCTGGCGACAGTAACTCGGGTCGGTGAGGATTTCCTGATAACCGGACATGGAGGTGTTAAACACCACTTCGCCAGTCGTCGCTCCTATCGCCCCGATGCCTTTACCGTAAAACACCGTCCCGTCGGCAAGAGCAAGAATGGCGGGCGGGAAAGCTGACACGGTGAACTCCTCGAAATCTTGTGATTGGACGACAGACATGCATAGCCGGACTACACATGAAAAACGGGATCAGCCCTAGAAGGCCATCCCGCTGAGAAACTTTCTAATTATAGCCCGAGGACACGTTTGGGGCAAATCCAGATGTAGGGATACTGACAGAACGCTGACAAATCATGGCGCCCGGCGCGCCCGGCGCAAAACCCCGGCAAGGTTTCCAAGCTCGGTCAACAGCACTGGAATCTCGCGCCGCACAGCCGCAGCATCCCCGTCCTTCCCGGCGGTTTCCACCAACTGGGCTGCAGCAAGGGTGGCCGCTGCATTGAAAACCCCCGCCGACCCCTTGATGGAATGGGCCAGATTCCGGATCGTCACAAAATCATTACTCCGCTGCGCAATCTCCAGGGTTTTGCGATTGCGCTCGAGATCACTAAAGAACAAACCGATCAACTGCTGCAGCGCTGCCTCGTCGCCATCCAGCAACTCCCGCGTAGCCCCCAGATCGGCCACTGCACCATCCCCACCCAGATCGATGCACGCACCATCCTGCGCACCTTTGCCACCGTCCTGAGCGCGGGCATCTCCCATGACACGATCGATCACGCCATGCAACTCCGCGGGCTTGATCGGCTTGGCGATGTAGTCATCCATGCCCGCCATAAGGCAACGATCCCGATCTCCCTGCATCGCATGAGCCGTCATGGCCACAATGGGCGTAGGCTGCCACTGCCCGCCTGCAGCCCAGCTGCGCCGAGCCTCCCGGGCACGGATGGCCTGGGTTGCGTCAAGCCCCCCCATCACCGGCATCTGCACATCCATCAGAATGAGATCAAAACGCCCTCGGTCAAAGCAATCAAGCGCCTCCTGACCATTGGCAGCCACAGTCATCACGTGCCCTACTTTTTCGAGCATTTTGACGGCCACGGTCTGATTAACCGGGTTGTCTTCCACAAGCAGGATGTTGAGACGCCGGCTGGAGCGGGACAATGGCGGTGCGCAGGCGAAGGTCTGCTCGGCCTCGAAAGCCAGAAACTTATCCTCCTCCGCCGGACCACCCTGCAGAGTCAGCCCCAGGGCATCAACGAGGTCAGACTGAGAAAACGGCTTGATCAAACGCGCCCCAACCTTAAGACGCTCGCACTTGATCGTATCGCCCCGCTGCGTATTGGCATCCAGCATCATGATCAGCCGGTCCAGCCGCGGCCATTCCTTGATCAGCCGCTCGGCCAGGGCATAGCCGCCAGGAGCGGGCATGGCCGCATCCATCAGCACCCAGTCGAAAGGCGAATTGGCTTTTTGTGCAGCAGCCAGCATTTCCTCAACCACCACACCGCTGGGAGCCTCACGGACATCCAGACCGATTGAGCGCAACTGCAGGCTGACACATCGACGCAAGGCCGCATTGCGCCCCGCGACCAAGGCACGTCGTGCCCCGAAAGCCGGGGTGCTGACCAACTGGGACCTGCCCGTTTCGACATGGACAGTAAAATTGAAGGTACTCCCCTCCCCCGGCCTGCTTTCAAGGGTGATCGCACCGCCCATGAGTTCGACGATTCGCCGGCAAATGGCAAGACCAAGACCTGTACCACCATACTTGCGCGTAGTCGATTCATCAGCCTGAGAGAAGGCTCCGAAGACGAAGGCATGCTTGTCCTCAGGAATACCAATGCCCGAATCACGCACAGCAAACTCAAGAACCAGGTCACTTGCACTCAACCCCCGGCAGTGCACCGAAACCTCAACCTCACCCTTCTCGGTAAATTTGATCGCGTTGCCGACAAGGTTGGTGAGCACCTGGCGCAATCGGGTCGTATCTCCCACCAGCACGGGAGGCACGTCGGGACTCACGTAATAGAAGCACTCGACACCCTTCTGGTAAGCACGTAGAGCCAGCGACTTCATCGTGTCGCCAAGCAGACTTACAAGGGAAAACTCGACCTTCTCAAGACTCAGATGCCCGGCTTCGATTTTCGAGAAATCAAGCACATCATTGATGATGCGCAGCAACGAGTCAGCTGAGCTTTTTACGGTCTGCAAGTATTCACGCTGCTCCTCGTCGAGCCGGGTATCGAGCGCCAGTTCGGTCATGCCGATGATGCCATTCATCGGCGTGCGAATTTCATGGCTCATGTTGGCCAGAAAATCACTCTTGGCACGATTGGCCGCCTCGGCCTGTTCCTTGGCGTGAAGCAGTTCGAGTTCTGCGCATTTGGAATGGGTGACATCCCGATAGGTCCCGACCATGCGCGCCCAACGTCCGTCAGATCCCCGGTTCGAGGCTCGTCCCCGCACAAGAATCCAGCGCCAGCCACCGGCTTTGCTGGTAATCCGGAACTGGGTCTCGAAATAGTCCAGCTCACCACGAAGATGGGTGCCGAGCTGGTGACGCGTCAAAGCCAGGTCATCAGGATGAACCAGCGGCAACCAGGAAGAGAAATCGGACGTCCGCTCGGAGGCATCATATCCAAGCATTTGTCGCCAGTAGTCGTCCATGACGATTTCGCCATGGGCAAGATCCCAGTCCCACAGCCCGCCTTCCGTGTTTTGCATCGCCAGATCGAGGCGCTCACGCGTATCGCGGACGTTGCGCTCGGCCCTTTCGCGACCGGAGAGCAGGCCTTCAAGCAGGCCAAGGATGTCGGCCGACGAAGCACGAGAGAGATCGAACGGCACCCCCAACCGACCGTCGGCAACACTCGCAGCAAGGAATGCTCTAAGCGCCCGTCCGATTTCAGCATCGGGCGCATCAGGATCGGCATCAGAACGAATCACGTGGGCGATCAATTTGGCGACATCGAGGTAAGAAAGGCGCGCCAGACCAGCCAACACGCCTAACCGGGAACCTGAATCATAACGGCAAACGGTTCTCGATCTTGAGCGCCAAAAGACGCCCGCCTTACTTCAGACCCAGCACATCCTGCATATCGAACAGACCTGCCTTGTGAGCAGCCAGGAAGCGCGCTGCGCGCAGGCTGCCCGATGCATAAGGCATGCGACTGCCCGATTTGTGAGTGATCTCGATACGCTCGCCGATCCCGGCGAAGAGCACGGTGTGATCTCCAACAATATCCCCACCACGCACCGTAGCAAAACCGATGGTCTGCCCATCACGCTCGCCAGTCACACCCTCGCGCCCGTAGATCGCACAGGACTCCAGGTCGCGCCCCAGCGCCTCGGCCACAACTTCGCCCATGCGCAGGGCTGTACCGGAGGGAGCATCAACCTTCAGGCGATGATGAGCCTCGATGATTTCCACGTCGTAGTCTTCATTGAGAATGCGGGCAGCCACATCCAGCAACTTGAAGACGGCGTTCACACCAACCGCCATGTTCGGCGCAAACACGACCGGAATATCCCGCGCGGCAGCCGCAATCTCAGCCTTGCCTTCAGCCGAAAAACCGGTCGTTCCGATCACCATGCCACAGCCTGCAGCCCGGGCCAGCGCCAGATGCTGGAGCGTGCCTTCCGGACGGGTGAAGTCGATCAGACAATCGGCCTTCACCAGCCCCTCAGCCACATCACTGGTAATCGTCACGCCACACGAAGAACCGACCAGATCCCCGGCATCCTTGCCGATGAAGGTACTTTCGGGACGCTCAAAAGCCGCCACCAGAACGGCGTCGTCCGCCTTGAGGGTGGCTTCGATGAGCATTCTGCCCATGCGTCCGGACGCACCGGCAATCGCGATACGAACTTGATTCATGTAATCCCCGGAATTAACGATATAAAAAGAGAAGGGGCGTATCAGACGGCCCCAGCGCCTTACTGCGGAGGCTGAACCTCACCAGGCCGGACATCACCTTCGACCCGCACAAGCTTGCCTTCCTCAAAAACCACAGCCAGACGGCGCTCCTGCAACGCACCTTTGCCCGGCTGAAAACGATAAACGTAATCCCAGCGATCACCATGAAAGACATCCGTCACCAGCGGCGTCCCAAGCACGAAACGCACTTGATCGCGACTCATGCCCGGCTTCAGCTGGGAGACCATCTCCTGGGTGATGAAATTTCCCTGCCGGACATCAATCCGGTACGGCTTCAGGAAATCACCGACTGCAGTACAGCCGGAAACCCCCGCAATCAGCAGGACGGAAAAGAGCAATTTGCGCATGGCGTTTCTGGAAGCAGGAGCAGGCATTGACTCAAAGGCCACATTCTCAAGGATGGTCGGAAACTATATCATACGGGGCTGGCCGGGCTTCCGGCCGCCTTCTCCAGTTTTTCGGGGCTCCCCATGTCTAGCAACTCCCAGAACCTCAAAAGTATCGGCCTGAAGGCAACCTTCCCAAGGCTCAAGATTCTTGACCTCTTCCAGAAGGTCGAAACCCGCCACCTGACCGCCGAGGACGTTTACCGCCTCCTTATCGCCGAAGATATGGACATCGGCCTTGCCACGGTCTATCGCGTGCTCACCCAGTTTGAGCAGGCCGGCTTGCTCGAACGCCACTACTTTGAATCAGGCAAAGCCGTCTTCGAGCTCAACGAAGGTCACCACCACGATCATCTGGTCTGTCTCCAGTGCGGCAAGGTGGAGGAGTTCTACGACCCAGCCATTGAAGAGCGGCAGAACAAAATCGCCGAAGAGCGTGGTTTTATCGTCCGCGAACACGCTCTTTACCTCTATGCCGACTGCCAGAAGACCAATTGCCCCAACCGCCCCGGCAGCAGCTCCTCCAGCGGAGAATAGCCGCCCCGGAGCGCCACGACAAACGACATCCGAGCCCTCACGGGCCCGGATCTACGTAAAGGGGCAATGCATCACTCCCCCTGTAAATCAAAGCGTACCGGCAGTCGAATGACGAACTCCTGCCCTGGCATAACGGGCACAGTCCTTACCGCGCGCTCAAGCAGAGCGAGCGCCTCACCATCCAACTCGCCGACGCCACTTGAATGCCCCAAGCGGACAAGCGGCACCCTCTGCACTGCGGTGACCTGAACCTCGACAATCACCGTCCCCTCGCGCCCGGCCTCCATGACCGCCCGGGGGTAACGCTGCATTCGCACAGCCGCAGCGGCCAGTGCCAAACGATAACGGGCAAGGGATGCCCCCTGGACAGCTTGCCCGACATTTGCAACAGGGACGTCCCCCGCCAAGGAGGTCGACACCTCTGGATCCGGGACGACGTGCTCCACGGCTTCCACGGACAGCCTGGCCACTTTTTTCTCTCTCTTGCCGGAGACCGGACTGCCGTGTCGAACTGACGCGGCAAGATCGCCGCCACCCAGCAAACGCGGCTCTCCCGAACCTCCGCAACAGTCAAGCACGGGAACATCTTCCGATGCCGGCCTCACAGGAAGGGCAGGGGCGAAACTCACAGAAAATGGCACAACCTTCACTGCCCCCAGTTTCACTTCAGGCGCAGGCCAGAAAACCAGAAGATGGAACAAGACCGAAATGCCCAGCCCCACCAAGCAGTCACGCCATTGCACACGCACCCCTCAACCCAAAACACATATTTTAGAAGTGTAATGAGCAACACTTCAGCCGCAAACCCCTGGCCGCATTTTTATAAACCCATGCGCATAACCGGCAGACAACTGAAGCGGAGTTCCGCGTTTGGCAGGAGATGAGAGCCCCCTGGGGGGAGGTGATCGTTTTGGCACCTGGGAAGAGGCGGGAGAAAGCGGGATGAGCCCAGACGCCGCGCGGGATTCGGAGGAACACAGGCAGGATTTGGATTTGCACGGAACTGCTCGGGGAGTGAGCTGTTTTGCGCATGATTTGGCACAGGACGATCAGAAACAGGTTTAGATCGTTCGCCGAGTCGTCGGCAACGTTTGAGATAACGCCGACGATGGCTGTTACACGGGACATGACATGGCCGCCCTGGTTGTCGTCATGGTCTCCGATGGTGATGTTCTTCAGGTTCTTGGCGGCAATCAGGGCGAGGGTCGCCAGCCAAAGGTAATCGTTTCGAGGCATGAGCAAATGATGCCCAACCGCCCATGAAACAAAATATGACCTGGTTCATAGGCCAGGCATAGCAGCGTGGCAGGCGTCACGCTGCCCACGTGCGATCTGTCACGACACTTCACCCAAGTCGCCCTTGCCGACGCCGTCAGGCGTGATCAGGCCTCGTTCAAGCACGTCCAGGTACATCTTCACCGCGAAATCGGCGATCGCGCCTGTGTCGGCCTTGGGGAGCGCCTTCATGGCCCCCATCAGGATGGCGGCCAGGGCATCGGCGTTGATCTTCGTCGGCTGCGGCTTGGGCTGCAGCTCCTCGAGGAGCATCGGGCCTTCGCCTGTCAGCAGCCAGTTGGTGTTGATGCCGGCACGGCAAAAAGCCTCCCATCCCTCTGTGTTTGGAGCTCGTACGTCTCGCTCGTAATTTTGGTACGTGCTTCCGGACAAGGAGAGAAAAGCTGCTGCATCAGCCTGCTTCAGCCCGACAGCTTCTCTCCATGCCTTCAAACGACTACCTATTGAGTGCACGTCTTTACCCTTCAAAGCTGTGCACAAAAGCTGTGCACACGCCACCGTGCACAGCTTTTTGTAAGGCTATGAAAGTAAATGGAAAGTACAAATCCATTCCTTTGAGCGCCAAAAATAAAGATGTGCACTGTCAAACGAGTTGACAAGGCATTCATTTGGGCGTCAAATGCCATTCATCGCGTAACCACCACAGAAAGCGATTCATGGCAAACAACGCCCCCAAAAAAGCCAGTCACGAAGACTGGCACCCGGCCGACATCAAGGCGGCCCTGGACAAGAAAGGCTGGTCCCTTCTCGCCCTGGCGAAACACCACGGCATCAAAGGTTCGTCGGCCCTTTCGCATACGTTCGAGCGCAGCTATCCGCTCAATGAGCAGCGCATTGCGGACGCCATTGGCGTGCATCCGATGAAGATCTGGCCGTCCCGTTACAACGAGGATGGAACCAAGAAACCGCGCGGCCTGCGTGGCGCCCGTTCCCTCAAGTGTACCGCTGGAAATTGCCAACGCAATGGCAATGAAGCGGCGGCGGCGTAGACACCATGCGCCGCGCTCACGACGCCCTTACGCCGGACCTGTTTGAGGTGCCGGTGGCACGCGACCCGAAGCCGGGCGCGCTGGCGGTGGGGCACCCGCTCCGCCATCTGCTTTCGGACCTGCTGAAGGCCTCGACGCTGTCGCGGTTCGACATTGCGGCACGCATGAGCGAGCTGACCGGGCAGGAAATTACCAAGCACCAACTGGATAGCTGGACGGCCGAGAGCCGGGACGGCTGGCGCTTTCCGCTGGAGTACTTGCCGGCCTTTGAGGCGGCGGTGCAGACCCACGATGTGACGGTGTGGCTCGCGGATCTGCGCGGCTGCCGGTTGCTGGTGGGCAAGGACGCCCTGGAGGCGGAGCTGGGAAAACTGGAGCGTGCCCGCGATGAGGCGGGCAAGCGGATTCGGCAACTGAAGCAGGTGATGGGAGAGATGGAATGAGCAACGAACAGAAGCCGATGCTGGACTTCAACGAGGCATTTTCAGCTTGGCAGGAAGCCCATTTGAAAAAGCTCAAGACGGGTGAAGAGGCGCTGCGCGCGGGGGATTTCGATGTCCCGATGTTGGATGTCTTGCATGAATCGACCTACGTGGCCCTGTCCGTTTGTGGCCACCTCGTTGAGCTGGGCTTGGATGGGCGTTCTCCCCAAGTATTGGAGGGGATTTTCCTCGCGATCCAGATGATGGGCGGCCCAGCTGCTGCCGCCCAAGTTGTGGGCTACTGCTCGGCCAAGGCCGCCTGAACATGCTTGAACAGGTAGTCAAACGCCGCCACTACATCGGGCTCCTTGCTGTCCTGCAAAACCCTTTGGAGGCTGATGTCGTGAATCTGTTTGCTCTCAAGCAGTGCAACGGTGAGCTGGGTGGCGAGTTTGGCGGCTTCGAGTTTGTCAGTCATGAGGGTTCTTCCGTGAAGTTGAATGGTATGCAAGTTGGTAGCCTGCGGCGCCATTCTAACGGCATGAACCCTCGCCATTTCAAGAGGGGTGGGCAATGAGTGTCATTACTCTGACCCAGATCGCCGATGCGCTGGGTGTCAGCAAGCAGGCCGTGGCACAACGTGCGAACCGCGAGGCCTGGCCTTACGAAGCCGTGGCCGTTCGCGGCGGCCAGCGCCGGCTCTATGCCCCGGATTCCCTGCCGCGTGACGTGCAGAAAGCCCTCCAGAAAACCGCCCTTGAAACGGCGGTTAACCAGGTCTCCACCGCAGCCAGCACAACTGCGGTTTTCACGCCCACCGGGGAGGCTCTCCCTCCCCTTAAACCGGCCACCCCGGTGGTGCCTTTTTGCCCGGCAGACCTGACGACTCGCCAACGCGAAAACGAGAATGCCCGCAGCACGTTGCTGGGGGAGATCAGCCGCCTGCAGGCCTCGGCACGATGCAGCCAGGAAGCGGCCATCACGGCACTGCTCACCAATGCCCGCAGCGGCCTGCTGCCGGCGCACCTGGTGGGCACCCTGCGGCTGGCACGTGACCCGCGTGGTCGTAAAACCGAGCACGACGATGGCCTGCCCAGCCCGCGCAGCCTGAAGCGCTGGCTGAGCAAGAGCGTGAAGGGCGAGAGCCTGGCGCCGGCGGTGGTGCAGGCCGACATGAGCGTGAAGCCCTGGCACGGCCTGGCCATTGCCTTGATGCAGCGGCCGCAGGGCAGCATCAAGCGCTGGGTGGTAGCGCAGATTGCCGAGCAATGGACGCCGGCAATGGGTGACACGCCGCCCAGCTACGACCAGGTGTGCCGCTTCTTTCGGGAGAAGTTCTCGAAGATCGATGTGCTGGTGGGCCGGCATACCGGCATGGATCTCAAGAACCACCGTCGTTACACGATCCGCAGCCGGGTTGGGCTGATGCCGGCGATGGAGTGCCACGCGGACGGCTGGTGCACGCACTTCACGGCGCCACACCCGGTGTCGGGCGAGTTTGTGACCTATGAGCTTTGGACGGCCATCGACTACGCCACCGGCTACCCGGCCGACCCGGCCATCGGCCTGTCGGAAAGCTACGAAGTGATCGCCAAGTGCCTGGAAAACTACATCCGCGTGTTTGGCGTGCCGCTGATCTTTCAGACCGACAGCACGGGCAGCGTGAAGAACGAGCGCTTCGAGTTCGACCCCATCAGCAGCCTGCAGGAACGCCTGGGAATCACCATCGTGCATCCGAAGATGCTCGAAGTGGGCAAAGGCAACAGCCAGGCCAACGGCCTTGCCGAAAACCTGCATGCCTTCTACGACCGGGAATCCAAAGAGCTGGGCACCTACCAGGGCAAGAGCATGGACACGCTCACCTACAAGCGGGTGCAGCGGCTGACCAAGGCAATGGTGCGGGCCGGCACGCCGGAGGCGCGTGAGAAGGCCCGGAAGGAAGCCGAGAAGGCAGGAAAAGGGCCGATATTCGACAGCCACAAACAGGCCAGCGACTGGATCAAGGGCATGGCGGAGCGCCGCCGGGACATGCCGAACCGCAACCTGCCCAAGGTTTCCGACCCGGAAACCGGCAAGCAGCGCCACATGACACCCCGTGAGGCGCTGGCCGCCCACGTGGCCGATGGCTGGGAGCCGGTGGCGCTTAGCGAGGCGGACATCATCGACGCCTTCCGGCCGCACGTTCGCAAAACGGTTACCCGCGGTGGCGTGAGCCCCTACAGCGGCCAGCGCTACCAGCACGAAGAGCTGGAGCACTGGAACGGCAAGGAAGTGATGGTGGCCATCGACATCATGGATGGCGCCAGCGTGTGGGTGAAGAGCCTGGACGGCCGCCTGATCTGCGAAGCGACGTTCGAATCGGGCAGGAAGCCCCGCCCGGACAGCCTGTACGAAACCGCCTTTGAAAAGCGCGAGCGCGCCCAGATCAAGCGCCACGAAAACCACATTGCGGCCATCGAGCGCCGCAACCCCGACCATCTTCTCGACGCCCCGGCCACGCCGGTGCTCGACATCGCCATGCAGCTGTATGGCGAGCCGGACCCGGTGCCGGCCAAGGCATCGGCCGAGCTGATCGAGCTGATACCTGGCAAGGGTGGCGCCAAGCCGGCCAAGCGCAAATACGACGACATCACCGATCTGGCGCTGTTCCTTCACGGCGACGAACTGGACGCCCAGGACGATGCCCGCCGCAGGGACGTGGAAAGCAAAAAACCGGATGGGCTGGAAGATTTTGAGGTGGCCGCCGGGTGAGTTCGCACCTCACCCGAGGCCTTTTGAAGCACAGCAATTGAGCAACCACTGCAATTCAATTTAGGAGTGTATCCCACAATGAAACGCGAGTTTGTACGTACCGAAAACGCCAAGCGCTTCCGCGCAGCCATCGCCATGCTGGAAGCCCGTGGTGCCCAGGAGGCCGGCTGGCTGCTGGTAACCGGGCGCCCTGGTGAAGGCAAGACCACCACCATCCACAACTGGGCCAGCGAAGTCGGTGCCGTGATGCTCACCGCCCAGGCCGACTGGACGGTGACCCGCATGCGGGAAGAGCTGGCAGCCAAGCTGGGCATCGAAGTCAGCCGCGGCTACCAGGCCAAGATCGGCGAGGCCATTGCCCTGGACGAAGTGCCCATCATCGTCGATGAAGCCCAGTTCGCCCTCCACGATGCGGCCGCCTGCCTCGAAGTGCTGCGGGGCATCACCGACAAGAGCAAGACGCCGCTGGTGGCCATCACCATGGAAAGCGAGGTGCCCAAGTTCAACAAGCGCACCCAGATCGGCAGCCGCTTCTTTCACCAGTGCGACTTCCGTGCGTCGAGCGAGGCCGATGTGATCGCCGCCTGCGCCCAGCTCGCCGAAGTTGAGATTGCCGATGACCTGGCCCTGCGCATCCATGCCGACACCTCGGCCCGCATGCGCCTGGTGATGAATGCGATTGCCCGGGTGGAACAGGTCGCCCGCCGCCTCGACAAGGCCCACATCAACGCCGACGACGTTAAAACCCTGCCCTTGGTGGAAGAGTTTCAACGCCTGGGTGCGCGGAAGCGGGGAGCGTGATGAGCTGGCTGATCTACAACCCCAGCCGCTCCGACCGCCTCGGCAGAATGCTGTTCTGGCGTCCGCAAGCTGCCGGCTACACCGACGACCTTGCCGCCGCGGGGCGCTTCGAGGAGAGCTACGCCAAGCACATCCAGAACATCAGCAGTGGCGATGCCAGCGCTGTCCCCCTGGTGCTCGTCGAAAAGATGAAGTCGCGCCAAGTGGTCGGGCTGGACGACGGCGAGAACCGTGCCGCGTTGGAGGCTCGTTCGTGAGCGCGTCCGTCAGCAACCCCCAACTCACCCAGCGGGTACTCGTATCAATCGGCCAAGGCTGCCGGTTTTTCGATGAAATCACCTTCAGCACTGGCCTCGACAGCAAGCAGATCAACAACGCCCTGGTCAAGCTACGCAAGCGCGGGCTTGTTGAGCGCCGCACAGCAGGTGGCCACGACATCACCGACGCTGGGCGCGCCTGGCTTGAATCTGGCCTGGTCATTACCAGCGGCCAGGGCCGAAAGAGCATCCGCAAGTCTGTTGGCTTGCGGGAGCGGGCCTGGTGGCTGATGCGGGAAGTGAAGCAATTCACCCTCGCCGACCTGCTGACTACGCTGGCCACCGGCACCGAGCGCGATGCCGAAAGCAACCTGCGCAAGTACATCAACGCGCTGGAAGCCGTGGGTGTCGTCAAGCGGCTCAAGCGCCGGGCCGGCACCCTGGCCATCTGGCGCCTGATGCGCGACCTGGGCCGGCAGTGCCCGGTTCGGCGCTACACCGGCGAGATCTACGACCCCAACAGCAGCACCGTGTTGAGCGTTGTTGAGGAGGCTGGCCATGACTGACTGGCGCGCCCTCCTCGAAAAAGCGATCGCCGACGATCTGCGTGGCATGCAGGGCGTGGCAGACCGCATCGGCTACAGCCGTACCACCGTAAGCCTTGTGCGTGCCGGCAAGTACCCGAACGCCGAGCTGGTTGGCGCCGCCGTCATCGCCACCTATGTGCTCGTCGAGTGCCCCTTTTTTAGCGGGCAGAGCATCAAGCCCACCGACTGCAAGCAATACGCAGCCCGCGACTACCGCGCCATCAATGCCGACCAGGTCGAGCACTGGCGCGCGTGCCGCAAATGCCCCAAGAACCCCATCCGCCAGGAGCCCTGACCATGTCCCTGCAATCGCACGAACTCCAAACCCGCCTCGCCACCCGGCGTGTGGAAGTCTTCAACGCCCGGTATCGCGTTGGCGACGCCGTCATGTACATCGCTGGCCCCGGCGAAGAGCCCCAGTGGGACCGCGTCTATTCGACCGCCCGGGTGCAGGCCGCCCGCAGCATCGTCTATCTGGCCAGCCGCGAGTGCCCTGTCGATACCGACAAGCTCTACAGCCTGCCCGATGCCAGCCATGTGCGCTGCCCGGAAGCCCGTCTGGGCTTGTGGCCTGTCCTGACGGGCTTCGCCGTCGGCGTCATGGCCACCATCGCCATCGCCTTGCTGGTGCCTCCGGCCAAGGCGGTGCCCCCGGAAAGCATCGTCATCGACTGCGACGAGCCGGGCGCTGAACCGGCCGAGAAAGGCGTGGTGAGTGTATGAGCCGCCCCGCTCTCGATAACGCCTGCGACGACGCCAAGGCCGGCGTGGATTGGCTCTACAAGCAAGCGGAAGACTACGAGCGTCTGTGCCCGGCCCTGCGCAAGGACATCGAGCAGTTCCGCAACCTCGCGGCCCTGCTCGACACCTACCAGGCCGGCCTGGTCCCGGTCACGCCGCATCCGATCACTCGGTCGGAGCTTGTGCAGTGGATCAGTGTTGAGGATCACCAGCCCGACGACGAGACCACCGTGCTGATCTTCAGTGCAGGCGATCCACTCGGCGAGCCTTGGCCGGGCTACCGCAACGCCGGCCAGTGGTTTGCAGCCGATGGCATGCCCTTGGGTCAGAACGTTACGCACTGGGCCGACATGCCCGTGGGGCCTGCCCAGGTGAAGACTCAATCCAGCACCGGGGAGCTCGCCGCATGAGCGCCCTCGTCGCCGTCACGATCTGCACCGCCGAACGGCAGATCCACCGTTTTTCCACGCTCGAAGCGGCCGACGAATTCCTGTCTGGTCGCCCGGTCACCCAGGCCCTGCGCACCAGTCGCAAAAAGAAGGCCCCCGAGATCCTCGTCTGCTTGTCGCAAACCGCGAGGGCGGACGCCGGCCACATCGCCGACGCCCTCGACTCATCGGTCGACTGCATCAACCCCACGCTGCGCCAGCTCGTGGCGAAGGGCCACATCGAGATCGTCGACACGAAAGCCCACGGCCGCCGCATCTACAGCATCACCGACGCCGGCCGCGCCTTCCTCTCTACCCACACCCAGGAGTAACCGCAACATGGCCACAAAGAACAAATCCAAGCGTACCGCTGTCGCGTTCCCCGTCCCCCAGTCCCGCGACGAAGCCAACACGGCCATTCGTCAGATCGGCCTCGACTCCCGCGAGCTCGCGCGCATCGAAGCCAACATGAACGACGAGATCTCGGCCGTGCGCGAGAAGTACGAAACCAACGCTACGCCCCTGCGCGATGCCATCGCCAGCCGCATCGACGGCGTGCAAGTGTGGTGCGAAGCCAACCGTGCTGCGCTCACCCGCGACGGCAAGGTCAAGAGCGCCCAGCTCCCGGCCGGTGAAGTCCAGTGGCGCACCACGCCGCCGGCGGTCACCGTGCGCGGGCTGGAAGCGGTGCTCACCCGCCTGCACACCATGGGCCTGCGCGAGTTCATCCGCGCCAAAGAGGAAGTCAACAAGGAAGCCATCCTCGAAACGCCTACCGCCCACCCGGTGCGCCAGGTGGAAGGCATCAGCATCACCCAGCGCGAAGAGTTCGCCGTGGTGCCGTTCGAGACCGAACTGGTGGAGGCCTGACATGCCCGGCCTTCATTCCCTGCGCATCCAGCTCGCTGGCGGCGGCCAGTCGGTGCTCTGCTTGACCGATGCCGACAACCACCAGGCCGTGATCAACGCCATCAAGGTGATTGCCCGCCATGCCCGCTCCCCCGTGAGCTTCCGGCTCGTCGATGTGCGCTCCGGCGCCATCGTCTCCACGGCCAAGAGGGAGAACTGATCATGTGGTTCCGCAACCTCCAGATCTACCGCCTCCCCGTCGGCTGGGCCATCACGGCCGAGCAGCTCCAGGAGAAACTCTCCGCCCACCCCTTCCAGCCCTGCGGCAGTCAGGACATGGCCAGCCGCGGCTGGGCCTCGCCGACCAGGGATGACCGCTTCGTGATGGCCGTCGGTGGCCAGTTCCTCATCGCGCTGGCCGTCGAGCAGAAGCTGCTGCCGTCGTCGGTGGTGAATGATGTAGCCGCCGACAAGGCCGAGGCCATCGAAGCACAGCAGGGCTTCAAGCCCGGCCGCAAGCAGATGAAGGAAATCAAGGAGGCGGTGCTGCAGGAGCTGCTGCCCCGCGCCTTTTCGCGCCGCCGAAAGGCTTTTACGTGGATTGATCCGGCCGGTGGCTGGCTCGTGATCGATGCCATCAGCCCGGCCCGCGCCGAGGAAATCCTGGACGCCCTGCGCGACAGCCTCGACGAGTTGCCGGTGCAGATGGTCAAGACGCGGCTGTCGCCGGTGTCGGTGATGACCGACTGGCTGGCAGCCAACGAGGCCGCCGATAAATTCACTATCGACCAGGACTGCGAACTGCGCGCCGTCACCGACGAGCACGCCGCCGTGCGCTACGTGCGCCACGCCCTCGACGGCAAGGACGTGAAGGACCACTTGGCCGCCGGCAAACTGCCCACCCGCATCGCCCTGACTTTTGACGACCGCGTGTCCTTCATCCTCACCGAGAAGATGGAGATCAAGCGCCTGGCCTTCCTCGACATCGTCAAGGAAGAGGCCGAGCGCCAGGCCGACGCTGCCGACATGCAGATGGAGGCGGACTTCGCGCTGATGAGTGGCGAGCTGTCGAAGCTGATCCCGGCGCTGGTCGATGTGCTGGGTGGCGAGCAGAAAGACGAGGTAGCGTGATGGCCCGCACCAGCACGATCAACATCCGGCGCACCAGCCGCGGCACGACCATACGGGCAACCGGTGGTGCAGCCCAGGCCCTGTTCGACGCGATCACCGGTGCCGCGGCGGTGGTGAAGGCGGCCGTTGATATGCCTGCCGCCCCGGCGCCGGCTCGGAAGTACCTGCTCTGCGTCCGCGTCGAACACGACGCCCTCGGCCTCACCGCCCGCGCCCTGGTGGGCGATGACACCGACGAAGGCGCAGTAGGTCTGGAGCGGAAAAGCGTCTCCAAGGCCAACTCAGAGCGCGATGCCGTGGAGTACTTGCTCACCCTGGCTACGCCCCGACTGCGAGTCGTGCGCTGGAAGTCGTGCGAGTACTCCAACCAGGGCCGGACGCTCGACTTCACCGTGATCGCGGGCGCTCTGATGGCCACACCGAAACAGCAGCCCATGTGCGCCGTGACGATCGGCTTCGAGACCTACGTGCTGCCCTCACCCGCCGGCATGAAGTTGGTCGAGCTGATGCAACAGGCCCTTTCCTGCGAATCCGATTACGGCTTCGGCGACGCGGTCACCGCGACCGGCCCAGTCCGCGTCACCTACAGATCGATGCGCCCCGACCAGATCACGATGCCGCCCGGCGCCGAGATCGAGCCAGCCCGCCGCCCAGCCCGGCCGAAGGCCATCACCCAGCAATCCCTCCGCCTGACCCGAAAAGCTTAACCGCCTTGCCCGATGGCCTCGTTACACCGGGGCCATCCAACAAGCCGATTAACGCCGAAAGGAGCAACGCCATGGCCGCCATCCCCGCCTGGAACCCCGACGCCCGCAAGGCGCGCATCAAGATCATCAAGACCCTCGTCGGCCCCAAGGGACTGGCGCTGGACGATGGCACCTACCGCACCATGCTCGCCAACCTTGTAGGCAAAAGCAGCCTCACCGACTGCAGCGTCGTGCAACTCGACAAGGTGCTCGCCCACGTCAAGCGCCAGGCTGGCCAGCCGGTGGCGGTACCGAAGAAGGGCGATGCCGACGAGTGGCGCTTTGTCTTCGGCCTGGTGCCCGACCGCCAGCCCCACGCCCGCAAGATCTACCGGCTGGCCGAGCGCTGCGGCCCCTTGATGAAGCCACCGCGTCCCGTGGCGACAAAGGCGTACATGGAGGGCATCGCCAAGCAGATGCTCCAGTGTGAAACCGCCTTGGAATTCTGCGACCCGGACCTGCTGCACAAGATCGTCCAGGCGCTGGAAATCCACTGCAAGCGAAACGGGGTGTAACGTGGCCCGGCACCCCATCGGCCCCGCCGACGAAGCCGTGCTTGCGCTCATGCCGCCGAGCCTGGCCGAGCTGGCACGGGTGTCATCGGTGGCCGCGGCCCTTGCCCTGGCGCGGGAGTATGGCGGCCGGCGGATCTACATTCCGGAAGTGATGACCGAAGACCACCCCCTCGCCGTACTGATCGGCTTCGACGCCGCCATGGCCCTCTCGCACCACTACCCGGGCGACCGGCCGGAGATCCCGATGTTGCGTGACTGGCGGGCCAAGGTGAAAGCCAACGCCATCGCCAGCGCCAGGCGGGCTGGGCGGACGCAGGCGGATCTGGCGAGGGAGTATGGGATGACGGAGCGGGGGATTCGGCTGGCGGAGAGGCGGGCCGAAGTGGTGGCGGATGTGGATCAGCTGGATCTGTTTTGAAGCACTGGCCCGGGGGAGGATTGACCCCGGTGCCAAATCGGGCGCAGAATCCGCAGCGGTGCTGAACACACCATCCTGAAGCGGTAGCCGCGCCCGACAGCAATGCGGTTTTTTTACGTCCATAGCTTCTATGGCCGGGTAGCGCGTCTGCCGAACAACAGCCCTCGGGCTAAGGCAGCGGGCCGTCTTCAGGCGGTGTTCAAGTACCTGGCCGCCCTCTGAACAGGGGCGGGATTACAAATCCTGAAGGAGTAATTCCATGGACCTCGTCCGCCTCTCCGGCGATCGCCTGATCGTCTCGTCTCTCGACATCTCCAACCACTTCGGCAAGCAGCATAAGAACGTCCTCCGCGACATCGAGGCGCTCGAATGCTCGCCAGAATTCCGTCGGCTCAATTTTGAGCCGACGGTCTACCACCGCCCGAACCCCAGCGGCGGCAAGGGCATCGAAGCCCGTATGTTCAACATCACCCGCGACGGCTTCGTCTTCCTGTGCATGGGCTTCACCGGCCAGCAGGCCGCGGTGTGGAAAGAGCGCTACATCGAGGCCTTCAATCAGATGGAAGCCGCCCTGCGCGGCCGCAGCATGCCGGCCAAGGCCGAGCCCGCCGCCCTCCAGCTCGCCCAGGAGGTTGGCAAGCTGCGCGATACCGTGGCCATGCAGTCCGAGGCCATCCTCGGCCTGTATGCCCGTCTCGACAACGCCCGCCGTGGCCACATCCAGGCCCTTACCCGCCTCACCAACGAGCGCCAGCGCCAGGCCGCCGCCGACGCCAAAGCCACCGTGATCCGCATGCTGGCCGAAGGTTACAGCCACGCCGACATCGCTGCCGCCACCGGCAAGACCCGCAACCACATCCGCCAGATCGCCTTCAAGGCCCGCGCCGCGGGTGATCTGCCCCCGGCCGCGCCGCACCCCGCCGACACCACGGGCGACCTGTTTGCCCAAGGGGGTGCCGCATGAGCACGCCCACCCCCGCCGCATGGTATGAACTCAGTGCCGCCCTATCGGCCGCGCGGGCCGTGTCGGCCTGCGCCTTGGATTGCCTGCCGCCCAGCCACATCGAAAACCAGGAGGTGATGCAGCGGCGCATCGACCACCTGGGCAACCTGATCGGCGGCATTCAGATACTCCTCGAACGCAGCACCGTCTACCTCGACGAGCTGGATAAAAGCTAAGCCCACCCACCCCAACCCACCCCGCCCCGAGCGGGGTTTTTTACGCCCGGGCGGAACCGCTTCCGCCTGACCCACCCTCGCGCGCGCGCGGAAGATGCGATCCATGCACCGCGACCTTCCCGCTCCCCTCGCTGCCCATCCACCCGTCGTCAAGACCTGCGGTTTCTGCTCGCACTGGCAAGAGCCGCATCCCGAATCGTCCGCCTTTCCGCGCGCCGACTCGGGCATGGCTGCCCAAGGCATGAAGCCCTGCGCAATCGGTGGGCAGAGCTGGCGTTACTTCGGGCCGTCGCATCGTTGTCATCTTGCCTAGGGGTAACGCCATGGCCGTGACCGTCACTCTCCTCATCCCGCCCTTTGCCCCCGCCGAGCCGCCGGTGGCAATGGATCTGCACCACGTCTTCGCGTCGGGCGAGATGTTTGAAACGCCGACCAAGACATTGACGCTGCGCGTGGGCCTTGAGAACAGCATCGTGATGCACTCGCAGATGGCACTGGTCATCCAGCGCGGCGCGCGCGATCGCCTGCCGATCGATATTCAGCATGGCGACCGAGGCATGAAGCGCGGCCTGCTGCTCACCGAGATTGTGCTGGGCGACCAGGGCGAGGCCGCCGTGGAGCTGGCCCGCATCCGCGTGCCACCGGGCGAGTGTGTGAAAGTTGCGCTGGAGCGCGCCGACGTGCTGGTGATTCGCGAGATCGAGGAGCCGGCAGCATGAAGGCCCGCACGGCCATGGCCATCGTCGTCGCCAGCGGTGGCATCACGCTGGCCAGCGTGCCGCTGATGAACCACCTGAGCATGGCCGAGGATGGCGGCAAGCGTCGTCCCGTCTATGCCGACAAGCTCGCCGGGGGGCTGCCCACCGCGTGCCTCGGGATCACGAAGCACGTGAGCCCCTACCCGGTCGTTATTGGCGAAGTCTGGTCTGAAGCCAGGTGTGTAGAAGTCGGTGCGCTGGTCGTGCGCAAGCAGCAGCTCGCCCTGGCTGACTGCATCACGCGTGTTGTTCCCCAAGATGTGTTCGATGCGCTGACATCGCACGGTCACAACCTTGGCATCCCGAATACCTGCGCCAGCCGCGCCGTCGCGCTGATCAATCAAGGCCGGATGGCGGAGGGCTGCGACGCCATTGCGCATGCGCCCGACGGCAAGACGCCCGTGTGGAGCTACGTCAAAACGGCGCGCCTGCTGCCGAACGGAAAGTATGAGATGCGGTTCGTCCAGGGGCTCTACAACCGGCGGCTGGCCGAGCGCGCGATGTGCCTGCGGGGAGTGGCGAAATGAACCTGATTCCCGCTTGGGTCTATCCGGCCGGCCTCGCTGTTGCCGTCCTTGTCGGCGCCGCTGTGGGTGCTGGTGCTGCAGTGGTCATCAAAGACAGTGAGCTCGCCGATCTGCGTCGATCTCAAGCGCAGGCCAGCGAGCGCGCTGCGGCGCTCAACGTCGCTCGTCTGCAAGCTGCCCAGGTTCGCGGCGACACCCTCACCAACGATCTGCTTGCAGCACGCGCTGAGGCAGATGCCATCCAGGAAGAACTCCATGCCGCTTTTACTCGCGCCACGACGGGTCGGGCTTGCCTTGGTGGCGATGCTCTCCGCCTGCTCGACCGTGCCGCCCTCGGCGTCCGGGCCGATCTGTCCGCGGCCGCCAGCAGCCCTGCTGCAGCGGATGCCGAGCCGGTTGCCACCGATACCCAGGTCGCCGATTGGTCTGCCAGCGCCATCTACCAATACGCCGAGTGCGCCCGGCGCCTCGACGCCCTGATCCAGTTCAACGAAAGCGCCCCATGATCATCGAAATCAACTATCTCACCGTCGCCATCGTGGCCGGCATCTTGTCGGCAATATGCGGCGTGCTGTGGGCCATGGGGCGAACCTTCCTCGCGCAATACGGCCGGATGCTCGGCGACCAGCTCGTCGCCCACCGCGCGACCGATGCCGCCGCCCTCGCCGCCATCGTCCAGCGTCTCGACAAGGTGGAGGCCGAGAAGGCCGCCCACATGGCCCGGCTCGAAGCCAAGATCGACGGCCGCCTCGATGCCCAGGACGACGAGATCTCCGAGCTGCGCGGCGTCAGTTCCAAGGCCCTCACGCACCGCGACCTGGAGGACCTGTACACCAAGGTCAATTCCACATCGAACAGCGTCCATGAAATGAAGGGCCTCCTCGGCAGCATGGATGCAACCCTGCGCACCTTCCTGGCGCGCATTACCGAGAAAGGCATCCAATGACCGCCGCCGAACGCCTGGCCACGGCAACGCGCCGCCGCGCCATCCTGACCCTGTTGTTCTTTGCGCCCGGCCGCACCCTCAATGTGCCGCGCCTGGTCACCCAGTTGGAGGAACAGCACGGCCAGATCGCCTCAAGCGGCAAGGTGCGCGCCGACCTGGTGGCACTGGCCGACCAGAGCTACATCACCTGCATGGAAGACGCGTCCACCCTCACCGAGTCGGGCCGCGACGTGGTGATGGACCGCATTGACCTGGCCGTATAGCCGCCATGGCCAGCAAGCGCGCCCAGCGCCTCAACGCCTACCACTGCCGGTTTTGTAACGGCTTCCACGTCGGCCACGCTCCGAGAAAGTAACGCCATGGCTCATTCCGACGACACCCGCCGGGCAGTGCGTGCCGCATTTGTGTTCGATCAGCTCGGGCTGGAGATCGCTGCTGTCAAAAACGATGTGCCGGTGGCCACCGCCCGACGCTGGATTTCCGAAGCGCGCAAAGCTGGTGATGACTGGGACAAAGCGCGTGCGGCCCAGATGATGGCCGGCGGCGGCGTCGAAGCCATTGCCCGCCAGACCATGGCCATGTTTAGTCAGCAGGCCCAGGCCACAATGCTGATGCTGCAGGACGACAAGGACATGTCGGCGCTGGATCGTGCCAAGGCGATGGCCAGCCTGGCCGACAGTTTCACAAAGCTGGTATCCGCCAACGGCCGCCTGATGCCCGAGACCGACAAGCTGGCCGTTGCACTTGATGTGATCAAGCGCCTGTCGGAGTTTGTCCGGGCCAACCACCCGCAGCTCGCCGGCGGCTTTGCCGAGATCCTCGGGCCGTTTGGCGACGAGATTGCGAGGGCTTACGGGTGAGCACCAAGAACACCTCCGAGAAGGATTTTCTCTCCGACCTGGCCGACCTGGCCAGGGAGCTGCGCAACGAGATCCAGGCGCACCAGGTGGGGCTGGATCCGTCGCCGGCGGCCCGCCTGGCACGGCGTCGGCGAGTGCTGGTGGATGGCGACTTCGAGTTCTTCGCGTACACCTACTTTCCCCATCACATCAGGCCGCCCGCGTCGCTGTTTCACCGCCACTTCTTCACCCGCTTCCCGCAGCTGCTCGACAGCCCGGGCGGGGTGAAGGAGTGGTGGATCGCGCCGCGCGGCGAAGCGAAGAGTTCGTTGACCACGAAGGTGGGCCCTGCCTGGGTGGCAGTGCGTGCGCTACTCCAGCAGCCGGCCATCCGTGCCGAGCTGGTGTGGCCCGACGATGCGCCGCTGCCGTACTTTGTGGATTACGTGGTGCTGCTGGGCGCTGAAACCAAGCTACCCACGAAGCTGCTCGAAGTGGTCAAGACGGAGCTCACCGTGAATGCCGCCCTGGCGCTGGACTTTCCGGAGGCGTGCGGCCGGGGTGTGCAATGGAAGGTGGGAGAATTCGTGAGCGCGACCGGGGTCAAGTTTGAGGCCTTCGGCGCCGAGCAGGCCATCCGCGGCACCTTCCACGGCGCCAGCCGACCCAAGCTGCTGCTGGGTGACGACCTGATCACCGACAAAGAGGCCAAGAGCCCCACCGAGCGCGACAACCGGTGGGACTGGCTTGAAAAGGCCATCGACTACCTTGGCCCGCCGGACGGGTCGGTGAAGTACGTGGGTGTGGGCACCATCCTCAACAAGGATGACCCCATCAGCCGCGCCAAGCGCACCGTGGGCCACCTGGTGCATCACTTCCGCGCCATCGAGACCTTCCCCGCAAAGATGGACCTGTGGGAGCAGTGTCAGACGCTGATGCTCAACGAGGACAAGGCCGTGATGGAGGCCTTTGCCGAGCGCGGTGCCGTGGCCCCTGACGCGGCCCTGCCGTCCCATGTGTTCTACCAGGAGTTCCGGGTTGAAATGGACGAGGGGGCCGTGATCAGCTGGCCGGGCGTGCGCTCGTTGTACTGGCTGATGCGCCAGCGTGCAAAGAACCCCCGGGCCTTCGGGACCGAGCTGCAGGGCGACCCGCGCAGCGAGGAGGACAAAGTCTTCACGCCTGTGCGCTTCTTCGTGAGCCGCCTGCTGCACTGGATCTTCTTCGGTGCGTGCGACCCGTCCATGGGCAGAGGTGCCACCTCCGACCCCTCGGCGATCCTCGTGGGCGGCTGGGACCGCGAGAAAAAGAAGCTGAACGTGGTGCATGCCGAGATCAAGCGCCGGGTGCCCTCAAAGCTGGAAGCCGATCTGATCGCCGTTCAGCGCGAGTTTCGCTGCAACGGCATCGCCTTCGAGAACAACAACGCCTACGAGAGCATGCGCACGTCGCTCATGACGGCAGCCCTCGACAAGGGCGTGGCCCTGCCGCTGATTGGCGTTACCGCCACCGTTGAACAAGAGGTGCGCATCGACAGCCTGGAGCCGTTTGTAACCGATCAGCTCGAGCCCCGCATCCTGTTCAGCCCAACCCTGATCCAGTTGCTCTCGGAGCTCGACACCTGGCCCGAGCGGCAGCCGGGCCACCACTACGACGGACTGTGCGCGCTCCACCTGCTGTGGTGGATCGCTGTGACCCGTGGCGGCTTCAGCGGCGCTTCCGGCTTCCAGTCCATTCCCCGCCGTGGGGGTGAAGACGGTGGTGGCGACTCCCGCAGCATGTTCTGACCCTACCGAGACGACTCTCATGGCCATCATTGACCAGTACGGCAACCCCATCAGCACCAGCACCCTGGCCGAGCCCCAGACGGCCCGGCTCGTGCACCTGCAGCGCTGGACTGTTGCGTCCCACATGAGCGGGCTGACCCCCGCACGGATCGCCCAGTGCCTGGCTGCCGCCGACCAGGGCAATATCCTCGGCCAGCACGAGCTGTTCGATGACATGTTTGAGCGGGATGCCCACTTGCGTTGCGAGTACGAGAAGCGCCGCGGTGCCCTGCTGTGTTTGGAGTGGAGCGTGGCGCCCCCCACAAACCCCAGCGCGAAGGAAAAGAAGGCCGCAGCCGCGATTGAGGACATCCTGCGTAACGCTGTGGATGACCTGGAAGACCTGATCCTCGCCATGATGGACGGCGTGGGCCACGGCTTCGCCCCCATCGAGCTGGAGTGGCAGCGCATTGAGGGCATGTGGATTCCGCGCTTTCATCCGCGCCCCCAGGGCTGGTTCAAGATGGACACGGCCCGCCGGGAACTGCGCCTCAACGATGGCAGCGCCGATGGCGCCGTGCCGCTGTCGATGGGCTGGGTGATGCACCAGCACGTGAAGGCCAAGACGGGCTACCTGGGCCGCATTGGCCTGGGCCGGGTGCTCGTGTGGCCCTTCCTTTACAAGATGTACAGCCTGGGGGACATGGCGGAGTACCTGTCCACCTACGGCCTGCCGATGATTATCGGCAAGTACATGCCCGGCGCCAGCGACGAGGAGAAGGCCTCGCTGATGCGCGCCGTGACCGCGCTGGGGCGCGACGCCCGGGCCATCATGCCAGATGGCATGTCCATGGAAGTGGAGAAGGTCATCGCCAGCGGCGACGGCACGCCGCACCTGTCGATGATGGGCTGGGCCGATGGCGCCCAGAGCAAGGCCCTGCTGGGCCAGGTGCTCTCCGCCGAGGCGAAGGCCACCGGGATGGGCAGCGGCGTGGCCGATCTGCACCAGCTGGTGCGCCGGGACATCCTCAAGGCGGATGCCCGCCAGGTCGCCGGTACGCTCACTCGGGATCTGGTCTATCCGCTGGCCGTGCTCAACGGTCTGCCGGTGCAGGGCATGCTGCGCTGCCCGCGCTTTCGCTTCGAGACCGGCGAGACGGCAGACCTGAAGCTGCTGGCCGAGGCGCTGCCGGCGCTGGCCAAGGGCGGCGCGAAGATCCCGCTGAGCTGGGTGCACGAGAAAGCCGGCATTCCAGAGGCGGACGACGGGGAAGACGTGTTCCAGGTTGAGGCGGCGCCGGCGCCCACTCCGCCGGTGCCGCCCGCGCCGCAGCCCGCTGCTGCGGCAAGCTATCGGCCGCTGGCCAGGGCGGCCCTTGCGGCGCTCTCCACGCCCGTGCGCACTGCCCCTGCGGATGTGGTCGATCACCAGCTCGCCGCGCTCAGCGCCGGCGCACAGCCCGAGGTTGATGCCTGGCTTGCTGCCATTGAGCGGATGCTCACCGACAACCCCACGGCCACGGCCGTGGATGTGCAGGAGCGCCTGCTGGGCATGTTCGGCGATCTGCCCATCGAGCAGCTCGCCGAAGTCATGGCCATGGGCTTTGCCGCAGCCGAGCTGGCCGGCATGGCCGACGTGCAGGACGGCCGCTGACCGATGGCCGCCACCACCACGGCCTTCTTCCAGGAGCAGATCGACTTCTTCCGGAACAAAATCAACCTCCCCTCCGAGCGCTGGGACGACATCTGGAAACGCGCGCACGATCGCGCCTTCATGGTAGCCGGTGCCAACAAGGCTGACCTGGTGGCGGATCTGCGCACGGCGGTGACAAAGTCCGTGGAGGGACGCGGCACGCTGGAGGATTTTCGGCGGGACTTTCGGGCGATCGTTGCCCGGCGCGGCTGGACAGGTTGGACGGGCGAAGGCAGCGAAGCCGGCGAGGCCTGGCGGACGCGGGTCATCTACGAGACCAACATGCGCACGAGCTATGCGGCCGGCCGTTACAAGCAGCTCATGGACCCCGAGCTGCTGAAGTCTCGGCCCTACTGGCGGTATGTGCATAACGACATCGTCGCCCGGCCCCGGCCTCAGCACCTGGCGTGGGGGCAGACTCGGCTCACGCTGCGCTACGACCATCCGGCCTGGCAGATCATCTACCCGCCCAACGGCTGGGGGTGCTGCTGCTATGTGGTTGCGGTGGAGGCGCCGAAGGATGGGGACATGATCAGCCTACCGGACGGCTGGGATCGGATCATGCCGCGAACGGGTGAGCCGGCCGGGGTGGATAAGGGCTGGGGCTACGCGCCTGGCGCCAGTGTCGATGAGCCGCTGCGCCAGATGGTGCAGGACAAGCTGATCAACTACCCGCCGGCGATTACCAAGGCGCTGTCCCGCGAGGTCAACAAGTACATCAACGCCACAGACTCGGCGCCGGCCTATGTTGATGCCGTGCTGGCTGACTCCGCGCGTAAGGAGCCGCTGTGGCTCGGATTTGTGGAGGATGCGGCAGCATTCACGGAAGTCTCGTCGCACGACCTGGCCGGCTATCTGGTGCTCGTGCCGGCCGATGCGCCCCGCCACGTTGTGAAGAGCCACGAGTTCGATGGAGCCGGACAGCGTGTTGCCGAGGGCGCCGACTATGAAAGCCTGATGGATGGGCTTGTGCAGGGCACCAAGCGACCTGGCCATCGTGGTCCGGAGGGGCAGGACCGCATCGTGGTGACGTGGGAGGCTGGAGCAGAGACGCTGCGGGCCGTCTGGGAAGTGCGCCCGGGGCATAAGAATCGAGCGCTGGCGCTGATCTCGCTCGTGGTAAAGACATGATGGGCAGCGAGCAGCTGATGCACGCCTTGCAGCGCCCCCAGCCTGTACGTCCGAAACGATCCCGCTATGCGAGGAATCATAGCCCATGGCAGTAACGCGCTCAACCGTCGATATCGAGGATGCCGAGCTTCGCAAGGCCCTGAAGGGTGCTCAGGACGCCCTGGGCGAACAGGGCATGCGCGAGCTGCTCAAGGGCATCGGCGAAGGCTTGATGGCTTCGACCAAGCTGCGGTTCTCCAGCAGCACGGCACCGGATGGATCGCGCTGGCTGGCCAATGCCCGCAGCACGATCGAACGATTCGTGAACGAGGGCAAGTATTACTCGAAGGCCGGCAAGCTGAATTCCAAGGGAGTCGCCAAGGTAGCCGGCAAGCGGCCGCTCGTTGGGCACACGGGCAAGCTGGCGGAAAACATCGCCTACCAGGTCGAGTCCGGCACCCTGGTCATCGGCTCCCCCATGCCCTACGCCCGGGTGCAGCAGGAAGGTGCGAAGCAAGGTGAGTTTGGCCGCGTGGTGGCGTCCAACATCAAGCGCTTCCGGCAATTCGATGAGAAGGACTTCCGGCGCTACGCTGGCACGAAGAAGGGGCATCCGCTTCCGTGGGGCGACATCCCCGCCCGTCCGTTCCTGGGCATCTCCACTGCCGACCGTGAGGCGATTCTCGACGTGATCGAGCGTCGCTTGTCTGAAATGTAAAAAAGCCCCGTAGAGCGATTTACGGGGCTTGGTGTGGTGCTGGCCTATCCGAAGGCGTGATCGTGCAGCACCGGGCGTTACTTGTAGGATAGAAATCGATTCCTGATCGTCACTCAGGGATGAAAAACTCCTCCGGCCGCGAAAAGCCGAACATCGACAGCGCCAGATAGGCTCGCACGACCTGCGCCCTCGACAGCCCACCTTTGCGGAGCTGATCGACCGGCGTCAGGAATACGTGCTGCTCCCACAGCTTCGGGCGCAACCCGAAGGACTCGACAAACTCCCAGTCAAGGGTGCACTCGGAGATCGGTACAACTCGCCGACGTGGGTTACCCGGGGAGAACTCTGGCTTCGTCGTCCACTTGACTGCGCTGCGGGCGCGCTCCGGAGGCATGTCAAGAAAGTAGGCCAGAAAGGCTTCGGCAAAGCGCTTGCGGGGCGCCGTGTGGTCGGTGCGCGGAATGCCCATCAGCAGGCGGAGCGGATACATGCCATCGACTGCCAGGCGTTCGCTGAAGGCGGGAATCTTGCCGTCGCCTGTGTGGATCACGTTAGAAAACTCGGACAGGTAACGGGTTACGGTGTCGGCGGACCAGTCGGTAACGTCGAGGCCGACAATGCGGGGGGCGGTCATGATGGTTCTCTCAGGCGTACAGACGGTCGATTTCGGCGGCGATGGAGCGGAGCATATCGGCCAGCGCGTGCGGATTGGATGTGATGGGCGCGAGATCCTTGGCCGCCTTGAGCGTGGCAAGGGTGCGCAGAAAGTTATAGTCGGATGAGGTTTCGCGCCGCAGGGTAGTAGCCCGCGGAAATGCGATGATCGTAGCCATGATGGCCTCCAATGATTCAGTGGACGGATGGGGGGTGCCAGGCCTCAACTCAGCTCATTGGAAGCTGTGTCGTTATTTCCCTTGCGGGTGTTGTATTGGCGACTATCGGCCCGACGTAAAACCGGTACTGCAGAAACAGCAACGCCAGCTCGAAAGGCTGGCGGCGGGGGCGAAATAAACGGCTTTCGCTACCGCCAATGATTCAGTAACGCCAGTCTGCCTGCGCCGTTTCTCATCGTCAAGCCCCGGCTTGCACGATTCACAACAGCTGGCGTAGTCTAAAAAAACCCTCGCTCCACCGTCCGGCGGAAGCGCTTCCGCCTGACGCCCTCCTCGGCTCGTCGCCACCATGGCGGCATGGCTACCCCAAAGCGCTCCCCCCTCAAATCCAAGTACCGCATCGCGGCCTGCGCCTTTATCGGCGGCAGCGAACTCGTCGCAAAGGATCGCATCCAGCTTTTTCCGGCGGGTGAGTTCCGGGCGCTCGATGGGCGCCCGGCCGATGTGTCGGCCTGGCGGATGGATGCCGACATCGCTGCGCGTCTGATCGCTGCGGCTGACCTGCGTGGCAACCGCTACATGCTCGACTACGACCACGCGGTGCTCTACCGCGACAAGGGCGTGAAGGCGATCGCTGCGGCCTGGTTCAAGAAGCTGGAGTGGGTCGAGGGCGAGGGGCTGTTTGCGGTGGATGTTGAATGGACCGCCACCGCTACCCAGCACGTGGCGGCGGCCGAGTACGGCTACATCTCCCCCCTCTTTCAATATGACCCGAAGACCGGCGCCGTCATCGGGCTCATCAACGCGGCCCTCACCAGCATTCCCGCCCTCGACGACATGGAAGAAGTCTTCGAGGCGGTGGCCGCATCCCTGGTGCAACCCGACTCTCAATCCCTGGAGGAATCTCACGTGGAAGAACTCATCGAGCAGCTTCGCTGGCTGCTCAACCTGCCTGTAGGCGCCTCGGTGGAAGACATCCGTGCGCAGCTGCAGAAGATCATGGAGCAGCTTGGCACGACGCCCACGGCGGCGGCGTCGTTTGATCTGGGTGGGCATCTGGCTGCCCTGTCTGCCCAAGTGGCTGCCGCTCCCGATCCGACCCGCTTTGTGCCTGTGGATACCCACCAGGCCGTGGCCAACGAACTTGCCGCGCTCTCTGCCCAGGTGCGTGTCGACCGCGTTGGCGGGCTCGTTACTGCTGCGCTGGCCGATGGCCGGCTTAACGCGCACCAGGAGGCGTGGGCACGCGGCGCGGGCGAGAAGGATCTGGCCAGTCTTGAGGCCTTCCTGGCTACCGCCACGCCCAACCCGGCCCTGGTCAGCATGCAGACCGCGGCCCTGTCTCAACTGGGCAAGGCGCCCGGAAGCGCCGGTGGTGGGGATGGCGACGCCCAGTCCATCGCCACGGCAGCCCTGGCCTATCAAGTCGAGCAGGCCGGCAAGGGCGTTTCCATCACGACGACGCAGGCAGTCCGCCACGTCGAATCCACCCGGAGCAAGTAACCATGGCCAGCACCCTGCTTAATCGCAATTACACCGCTGCCGCCGCAATCGGCGGGTTTCGGATCGTCAAGCCCGGCGCTGCCGATGGCGAAGTCCTGCAGGCCGCTGCGGCCGCCGATGCCCTTATGGGTGTGTGTGAGTCGGTCGGCCCCGCCAGCGGCGAGCGCTGCGACATCGTCAAGGTGGGTATTGCCGATGTGGAGTTTGGCGGCGCCGTTACCCGCGGCGGCCCGGTAACGGCCGATGCTAGTGGTAAGGCAGTGGCCGCTGCGCCGGCCGCCGGCGCCAACGTGCGCATCATCGGCTATGCCGAAGTGTCGGCGGTTGCCGGCGACATCGCCCCCATCCTCATCGCGCCCGGCGTGATGCAGGGCTGATTCATTCAATCAGGAGTCATCAACATCATGAATTTCATCAAGCAGCATGCCCGCCCTCTGCTGATCGCCCTGGCCCTCGGCTTGATCTACGCGACCGGGGTTGCCGCCGGCCTCTTCCACTTCGACACTTCGCACCTGGGCGTGATGGCCATCGGTGCCATTCGGCCCTTCCCGATCAATCCGACGCTTACGGCTATTGCCTTGGCGTACCGCAATCCGGATGTCGCGCTGATCGCCGATGACGTACTGCCCCGCACGCCCACCGATCAAGAGTTCAAGTGGTTGGCGTACGACCTCGCCCAGGGCTTCACCATCCCCGAGACCCGCGTCGGCCGAAAAAGCGCACCCAATGAAGTGGACTTTGCGTGCACCGAAGTGCAGGACAAGGTTGTCGACTATGGCCTGGATGACATCGTGCCCAACGAGGACATTGAAGCCGACAACCAGGGCGTGGACCCGCTGGGAACGGCAACGGCCTACCTCACCAACCTGGTGAACCTCGGCCGCGAAAAACGCGTCGCCGACCTGGTGTTCAACCCGGCCAGCTACAACGCGGGTTTCGTCTTGCCGCTGTCGGGCTCCAGCCAGTGGAGCGACCCCGCGTCCGACCCGGTTGCGGCGATTGGCGACGCCCTCGACATGCCGGTGATGCGGCCCAATATCGCAACCTTCGGCCAGCAGACCTGGACCAAGCTGCGCCGCAACCCGAAGATCGTCAATGCCATCAAGGGTGGCACGACTGTCGCCGGGATGGTGAGTCGGGAAGAGTTCGCCGAGTTGTTCGAGCTCCAGGCCGTGTATGTGGGTGCGGGCTTTGCCAATACGGCCAAGCGTGGCCAGGCCGTTGCCCTGCAGCGGGTATGGGGCAAGCACGCGGCCTTTATCTACCGCGATCGCGCCGCGGGCCCCCAGGCCGGCGTTACTTTTGGCTTCACGGCCCAGTGGGGTAACAAGATCGCCGGCAATCTCGACGAACCGAAGATCGGCCTCACCGGCTCCCAGCGCGTCCGCACGGGCGAGCGCCTCAAGGAAGTCATCGCCGCCAAGGATGTGGCCTTCCTGTTCCAGAACGCTGTGGCCTAAGCGCTTGAAACAACCTCCCGGGGCTTCGGCCCTGGGGGCTTCACGAGGATTCTCCATGCCCCCGTCCAAGAAGACCAAGTCGGTTGCGGCTGCTTTGGCTCCTTCCGCTCAGCCCGCTGTTGTTCTGCCGACTGAGCCTGTAGCGCCGGAGCCACAGCTCCCCCCGCGTATTGAAGGCCATCCAGGCCCGGAGCTCAACCTGCCTGCCGAGCTCGCCCAGCCCGTCGATGGCGAGAGCCTCGCTGACCTGGTCGGTAAGCTTGCTGAAGGCCGCCTGGAGCTGCCTGCGCTGCCTGTCCATGCTTCTCAGGTCGGTGAAGGTGTGCAGGTCGATAGCGGTTATCAAGGCGCCGGCACTCCGCTTCAGCCTGTCGTTCCGCCTGGTCATATCCGTGTCCGCGTCCTGCGGCAGGTTGAACACGATGGCCGTCTCTATGGCCCCGATCAGATCGCGGGTGACGAAATCAACATGCCGGCCGCCCAGGCCGAAGCCCTTCTGCCCACTGGCGCCATCGAGCGCATGTAACCCAGGGAGTACCCTATGCCCGTTTCTCGTTACGTCACGCTCAAGCCTGTCGAGCACAACCAGACCCTGTTCGCTGTTGGCGCGCCGATGGCGCTGTCGGATGAATACGCTGCACCTCTACTTACCGCCGGTGCGATTCAGGCGCAGGTCGGAGCGCTGCCGGAAATGCCAGACGTGCCGGGGGATGTGATCCGTGAGGCGAAGAGTGGCGCGACGGGAGAAGAATTCGGAAATTCCAAGTTTGGGTTTGGTGCTCACTATCGGCCATCCGGTTTCGACTGGCCGGAGTGGCTCCCGAACATATCGGCCTATCACCACGGCAATCGCTACTACTGCTCTCACAGTCCCGAAGATCTGATTGACCCGGACCGTTTCACGCAAACCATGTATGTCGATTGCTCGACATCCGGGGGCGGCCTGGATGCGAACTCGGGTGCGACATGGGCGAACCGGAAATCGAGCATCGGAAATGCGGCGCGGGTGGCGTCAGCCTCTGGCATCCCTACCCGTATTTTGGCTTACGCCAAAGGAGGTGAAATCAACTACGCCCGCTTCAAGTCTCTGCTTGATGACTCGACTGACCGAAATTCGGCAGTGCCGATCATCATTGAAGCCATGGAAGGGCGTGTGCGCACCGGCAACTACGACGTACTCACGTTCGCCAAGACCGCCGCTTATACGTACGTCTACGAAACAACGCGGACGAATCCATACCGCTCTACCAACCCAGCCCACATCGACATTGCTCACGCCAACCTCTACGCGGAGTATTCCTACGTCTCCGGCGCAGACCTGGCTGCAAGCCTTGCTTTGGTAGATGCAACGGAGGGAAGTTGGTACTTCGATTCAGCGACCGGGAAGAACTACTTCCACCCTCATGGCCACGAGGCGGCGACCAACAACAACGTTCGGATCTATCTCGCGGCTGGTGGCTTCAACTGGTCCTGCAACCAGGATCTGTTCGTTCGCGGTTTTGATATCGAGGGTGGCCAGCAAGGTAATGCTCGGATCAACAACGGATCAACGAACATCGTCGTCTTTGATGACTGCACGATGCGATATTCGGCGCAAAGTAACCTTAGCACCGGTGGTACAGCAGTGATCGATTCGGCGCAGGTTCTCGGTGTCGGGCTTTTTGCGGCTTTCAACTGCCGCTTTGATATGGCTACCAAGGACGGGGTAAACCTGCACGCACAAGCGGCGGTCATCCCCTCCGGGCTGCTTGTTGGCTGTTCTGCATTCAAGAACGGCAAGGCCCCGAGCGAATCGAATAACGGATTTACCTGCCACGATGGAGTGAAGGCCATCAGCATAGGGTGCAACTGGACCGGGAACCGAGGCACGAACTCGGGGCATGTCAGCGATGGCACCCAGGTGTGGAGCGTCGGCGACACTGCGGGGGCAACGGCGGGCGACGTTATCACTGGCGGCGGTATCACATACGGCGGTTTCGGGGTCTGGTCTGGTGCGGCGAAAATCTGGCTAGACTCGTGCCGCGATGTGGGTTGCGAGATTGGCGTATATGGCGGCACTGGCGGCGCCAGGGCCTACACCAGAAACCACAAGGGGACTGGTAAGCGCGTCGGAAACGTCGTCGCGTACTGATGATTTTCTAATCCCCGCCGCGCGAAAGCCTAGCTGGCTGGGCTTTTTAATAGTTCAACAGGGAAATTTAATTGCCGCCGCTTTCCTTTGTGGCCGGAGTTTGTGGCGGCTGCGGCTGGGCCTGCTGCTGAGACTGCTGGGCCGCGGGATTCATCGCGCTTAAGCCGTTCAAGCTTTTCGCAAGCGGCTGGGGGCTCAGATTGTTTATGCGGTTAACGGAGTCTTGAGCAAGACTGGGGGCACGCTTACTTTCTTCAGACACTTCTTTCTCCTTTTTCTCAAGCAACGAATCAACTGCAAAAGAGACTCCCATCATTGCTGACATGAAAACCCCAAGGATGAAGGATGCATTCACAACTTTGTCGAGCCAAGTGAGCAAAGGGTCGTCTGTATTTTTGCCATTGGCTACGTCTTCCAGGTAGTGAGAGTTCTGCTGGAAAACCCACAGAACAACCACAAGGCATATGACAAATGAAAACAAGGCCACACAGTAGATCAATAGGGCGGATGTGCTTTGAAATCCTTTCGCAAGAGCGATCGTGATCAGCAAGCCAATCCCTCCTGCACTGAGCGTGAGCAAGCTCTTATCGCGCTCAAAGCGGGTATTTATCCAGGCATTTACGTTTGCCGCGTAAAACTCTACCTGCTTGAGATCATCGGTAGTGGTAGTTGATGCTGCTTCCACAACTGGATCCGTCTGCGCCGTGTCGTGCGTCTGGTCTACCATCTACGGCTCCTTACGTGACTTGCCATGCGGAGGCATTGTGCCTGCAGGATTATTTGGCTTCTGCTCTGATGGCTTGGGGTTGGCCGTATCGGGCTTGCGTGGAAGGAATCGATGAATGCCATTTGCAGAAATTTTGGGTGGCGGCGTGTGCCTCTTCATGATTAAACGCATGAGTCATCCTTTGCTTATGCAGGGTGCGGAGAGTCAACAATTGACTTGGATAGCATTTTATCGGGTGTTGAAAACAATAATCCAATTACCCTGATCGGGCAGCGGGTGCAGCTACTCGGATAGCGTATCCTTTTTGTCACCCCGCCAACCATACGACACATGTGGAGTGGTGTCAGCGACATACAGTGAGACAGAATCTTGATGTTCGTGACAGCCGTTGGCGCACTCTGGAGCTGTAACAGTTAATACGCCGACGGGCATTATGGTAGGTGTTGTTCGACGGTTTGCCGCTGGTGTTATGGTTAACCCTCCTTCGTATGGAGAAAGCCATGCACATGTATTCTGTTAGTGGCAAGTGGGAATCTATCGCAGACTTTCTGGCAATCGGTCCGTCGGAAGAGTCCAAGGACGCGCTGAAGCGTTGGGGTTACAACAGCCTTCCTAGTTTGGATCTTGGTGACGAGAGCGGCGATCTCGCCATTGAGATCTATTCTCAGGTGCCCGGCAGCAGTGAACCGAAAGGCATCGCTGAGCAATTTGAGTTCATCGCTGCAGTGCTCATCGGTGGCGAAGTCCGTCATGTCGCGTTACCTGGCCTGCCCGCCCTCCTGGAGTTTCTGAAGCAGTACGCCCCTCTGGCCATCCAGGTCGACAAGTGGAAGTTGGAGCGGGAGGCTCTGGTCGCGACGCTGAACAAGATGGATACACCGCGCTGAGCCTACCGTCAGGCGGAACCCGTTCCGCCTGACGTTCCTTCACGCGCGCGCGGAAGATCGTGCTCATCACGACAACGCGCCCGCTGCCATGGCCTACGCCACTCTCGCCGATCTCATTGAGGCCGTCGGCGAACCCCTTCTGATCAAGCTCACTGACATCGATACCACTCGCACTGGTGCTGTCGTCGTCGGTCGTATCGAGGAGAAGCTCGACCGGGCCTCTGCCGAGATCGACAGCTATTTGGCTCCCCGTTACTCGACGCCGCTGATCGATGTGCCTGTAACGATTCGGGGCTGCTGTTGTGACATGGCCATCTTCTATTTGCATCGGGTGGCCGGCGAGGCGGTGACTGCCGCCTACGAGCGCGCCGTCCGCTTTTTGCGGGATGTTGCCTCCGGTAAAGCCGGCCTTCCCCTTCCCGCCGGCGGTGCGCCTGACGCATCTGCCCAGGCCGACCTGGTGGTGGTTGTCGCGCCCGCCCGAATCGGCGGATGGGGGGTACGGTGATCCCCGACCTTCCAGGCATTGTTGTGGCCAGGCTCAAGGCCGCCTGTGCCGTGCTGCGCGATGTGGGCGGCGCTGCGGGCTTGGATTCCGTCGATGAGTCGCTGGCGGCTGTGCCGGCGGCCTACGCCATTCCCCTTGCAGAGCGCCCTACAGAGCCACCGACGGCCGCCCAGTTCTCCCAGCTCGTCGATGCCGCAGTGGGCATCGTGTTCGTGGTGACTGGCGCCGCGGCGGCGGGCGAAGACGACATCAGCGAGTTGGTGACTGTTCGGCGGGCTGCATTTGCAGCTCTGCTCGGCTGGCAGCCGGAGGGTTGTCTCCAGGGGCTCGCGTTCGCCGGCGGTCGTCTCGTGAAGCTCTCCGACAACCTGCTCTATTGGCAGGACGACTTTGTAACCAACTACCAGGAGGTGTTGTGAGTACCAAACGCAAGGCCGGCGAGTCCGCCGGCGCCGACCAGGTCGGCCAGGCCGATCCGTTTCGTCACGTCGATGACAAGCATTGGGGCAAGGGTGGCGATTACGTCATCAACCCCACTGGTCAGCGGGTACCGGCCACGCCGGCACCCGCTGACCTGATTGCCGATCAACCCCAGGAGTAACCCATGCCCAACATCCTCACAGCCCCGCGCAAGTTCGACAAGAAGGCGCTGCTGGCGAAGCTTGAAACGACGGTCGGCACCGATGCCGTGCCGACCGGTGCCGCAAACTGGATCGAAGCGCGCAACCTCACCTTGACCCCCTACGATGCCGAGACGGTAGATCGGGGCATTGTCCTGCCGTACATGGGGCATGCCGGCAAGATCGTGGTGGCCAACTGGTGCAAGATCTCGTTCGAAGTGCTTGCGGCCGGTGCCGGTGCGGCTGGATCTGTGCCGAAGCTCGACCCCCTGCTCAAGGCTTGCGGTTTCGCGGCCACAACCGAGGCTGGTGTGTCCGTCACCTACAACCTGGTCAGCGAATCCATCGGGGCGGTGTCGATCTACATCAACGTGGATGGCACCAATCACCAGATGGTCGGTTCGCGTGGCACCGTCGGCCTGACGCTCAATGCCAAGGCGATCCCGGTGTTCAAGTTCGAGTTCGATGCCGTGTTCCTGGATCCGGCGGCGGTGGCGATGCCGGCGGTGACGCGTACCGGCTGGCCCCTGGAGGAGCCCGTCAATGCGATCAATACGTCGGCGCTCACGATCAATGCGACGGCGATGGCGTTCTCGGCGCTGGATCTGTCGCTTGCGACTGAACGGGCGCGGCTGAACCTGCCCGGCCCTCAAACCGGTGTCGAGATCAACGACCGGGCGCCGACGGGCTCTGCCACGGTGCTGGCGCCCGACCTGGCCATCTTCAATCCCTTCACGCTCGCCAAGACCGCGGCGGACTGCACGCTTTCGGTGACGCACGGATCCGCAGCGGGCAAGAAGGTGAAGGCTGACGCCAAGATCGTGATGACGGGCGTGAACTATGCGGACATCGAGAAGATGGTCGCGTACTCCTTGAACTTCGATTTGAAGCCCGTGGCCGGTAACGACGAGCTGGCTTTCACCTTCCTGTAACGCCTGAGGTAACGATATGAGCAAGGCTTTTGTGATCCTAGAGAATCCCACCGTCCGGTGGCCCGTGAATGTTCGCGTCCCGGTTGATGGTGGTTTTGAAGAGTGGCGGTTCACGGGTGTGTTCCGGGTGCTGACGGAAGAAGAGTTCGACGCCTGGGGCGTTAAACCCGCAATCGAGGCGATCGACCCCAGTGCCCCCGCGCCCGAGCCTGTGGAGGCTCCCGCACGACCACTCTCCCAGGTGCTCGCTGACAACGCCGACAAGTTTGCGCAGGTTCTGGTGGGGTGGGATGACGTGACGGACGCTGATGGGCAGTCGATTCCGTTCACCGTGGCCGTCTTCAAGGCCCAGGTGACGGGGCCCAACGGCCGCGCGCTGTCGGTTGGCATCAACACGGCACTGGCTCAGATCCGCTACGGTGTATCACCCGATCAGCCGGGGGCCGTACTGGGAAACTCCGCGCCGCCGCCCGCCGCTGGGTAGAGCTCTCCCAGGAGCGAGGCGCTGGCACCAACGAGTTGGTGGCAGACCTGGAGGCCTGGGGGATGCACGAAGAAGCTGCCGAGGCTCGGAGCAGGTTGGCGAGCGCTGCAGAGGCCTTCCATGTCTATGCCTGTAATGCAGACATCTTTGCGCTGTGGGCAGAGGCTTGGGGGTGTTGGCGGTGGATCGGCGGCGGCATGGGGCCACCCGTCCGGCAAGGGTTGGACTGGATTCAGGTGCGAGCGCTGATGGGCTACGAGCCTGGCCGGTCGGCCTGGGAGCGCATCAAGGACGGCCTGCGCGCCATGCAAGATGAGGCGCTGGCTGTGATGTATTCCCAGTAGCATTGTTGGCGTGACGCAGCCGGGGGGAGAATCCTGGCTGTTGTCATTTTGGGAGTGCCGCGATGGAAGTCTACAGCTCGCCAACTGAAGTGCCTTTGTTCGAGAGGGCAGCAAGGGAAATCCTGCATGGCTCATCGATGGGCGATCGAGCGATTGCAAATGTCGGTCGGCTTGCTATAGGGAGAAGCGATGAGCGCTCCATCCGGCCATTAACGGTTGGGTATTTTGACTGGCCGTGGTTTGAGGAGTGGGCTCAGCGGTTTCGCGAGTCGAAACGTTGGCCTGCCGATGATGTGTGGTATTACGTTCGCCGACTTTCACCCGGGGAGAGCCTGGACGAGCATGCTGAAGATCTGCGAAGAGCTATGCTCGCTCTTGCCATCAATAGGCGAGCCTTCAATATCTTCCGGCTTGGTCAGGTTCTTGAGATGCTTGATGAGCAGCGTCAGGGGGCGCTGGTCTTCCGATACGAGCCCGTGTTTGAGTATGCAGAAAGCGCACTCTCGAAGCGTCTGGCAAAAGAGCATTTGGCAACGATTCTCGATCCTTCATTTATTCCACCGTTTTATCCTGGCGATCGCACCCAGGTTGGATTGAAGAAAATCCGGAGTTAGATAGCGCCCGGCGGAACCGCTTCCGCCTGATGCTGCTGCTCGCGCGCGCGTGAAAATGTCCCCATTCTCCGGGGGTTTTCATGGCAAACCGCGACATCGTCTACGGCATTCGCATCACCGCAAACTCTGCCTCTGCTGTGGCAGAGACGCAGAAGGTCGACAAGGCGTTCAGTGAAGTCGGCGCAGCCCTCAGCAAGGTTGTAGTTGAGGCTGAGAAGGCCGAGGCCGCTCTCGTCGATGTCGTGTCGCCGGTGGCGCAAAGCGGTTTGCAGGCAGAAGCGTCCGCACTGGGGGCAACGGTTGAGCAGCTTGACAGGGTGACCGCTGGCGCCGGCAAGGCGGAGGCAGCGCTGTCCGGTGTGACATCCAAGCCTCTGCAGGGTGGTGTTCAGGCTGGCGCTGCAGCGCTTGGGGAAACTGCCCAGAAGCTCGACCAGATTGCTCTTAGTGCGGGGAAGACTGAGGCTGCTCTGACTGGCGTGGCATCGAAGTCTGCGCAAGCTGCATCCCCGGCTGGTGCTGCATCACTTGGGGCGACGGCAACGCAGCTTGATCGCGTCGGAGTGTCTGCGGGACAAACTGCGCAGGCTCTTCGGCAGTTGCCGATGCAGTTCTCGGATATCGTCGTGTCTCTCCAGGCGGGGCAGTCGCCAATGCAGGTGCTGCTGCAGCAAGGGAGTCAGATCAAGGATCAGTTTGGAGGAATCGGGCCTGCAGCCCAGGCCATGGGTGGCTACATCGCCGGGCTAGTTGGTCCGCTGACCATTGCTGCTACCGCTGTTGCCGGTCTGGCGATAGCGTATTACCAAGGCAGCGAGGAGTCGTCTCGGTTCTCCACCGGGCTGATCATGACGGGCAACGTCGTCGGGATGACGGTCAGCCAGCTCAATACGTTGGCGCAGACGGTCAGCACAGCTTCCCGTGCGACGCAGGCCTTCTCTGCCGAGGCGTTGAGCCAGGTGGTCTCCACTGGTGTGATTGCTGCGGAAAACATCGGGATGGTTACCGAGGCCGCCGTACGGATGGAGCGCGCGACCGGGCAGTCAGTTGGAGAGACTATCAAGCAGTTCGTCGAGCTGGGGAAAGAACCAGTGAAGGCCTCTGAGAAGCTGAACGAGGCGGCGAACTACCTGACGACGGACCTCCACAAGCAAATCAAGGCGCTTGCGGACCATGGGAAGGCCAGTGAGGCCGCGGCCCTGGCTCAGAAGGGTTGGGCTGATGCGTTAAACGAGCGGACTGGGCAGATCACTCAGAATCTGGGCTATATCGAGGCTGCGTGGCGTGGTGTGATCGATACAGCCAAGGCTGGTTGGGACGCCATCCTTGGCGTTGGTCGAACTCAATCCAAGGGCGACCGGATCGCCGAGCTAGAGCAGAAGGCCGCGCCTGGTCGTGGCATCTTCGCGGGTTTGAGTGCGGACGAGAAGACTGAGTTGGCGGGTCTCAAGGCCATCGTGGTAGAGGAACAGAAGGCTGCTAAGGCTGCGGCAGATAGAGCGGCTAGCACCGCCGCCATAATTGCTTGGCGGAAGGAGGTTGGGGAGACCCCGTCGAAAGATGTGCTGCGGGAGCAGGCTATTGCCAGGGCGCGCGAGAAAGGCTTGGCTGCAAAGGTCTCCGAGGCGGAAATCGAGAAGCGCATTGCCGCGATCCGCGAAAAATACAAGGATCCGGTGGAGCGGAAGACCCCGAAGTCCCCCGGCGAGTCGATCGAGAAGGACTGGATCCGCCGAGTGGCAGTGTTGCAAGCGGAGTCGGGAGCAACGACTCAGTTGTCGGAAACAGAGAAGGCGGCCATCAAGGTGATGACCGAATTCGCGCAGGGAAGGCTCAAGCTGACCGCTGCGGAGAAGGCCAGGCTGCCCGGTCTGGTGCAGGAAGCCCTTCTGCTCGACGATGCGGCAGAGGCGGCGAAGAAGGCCAAGGCCGAGCAGGAGGCCCTCACGAAAGCGCAGGAAGAGGCAATCACTGCCGCCCGGGCCGACACCCAGGCCCTGCTTGCGAAGCTGGATGCTGCCCAGTTCGAGGCTGAGACCTATGGAATGACCGAGGAGGCGGTCTATCGACTCCTCGCCGCGCGCACCGCAGACCGGGCTGAAATGAACGCATTCGGCGATGCGAACGATGCAGTCATCGCCGAGCTGAAGGCGCAGGAGAAGGCCTATCTGGATCTCGCTGACGCTGCCGGGGCCAAGGCCGGACGGGAGGCGCAGCGCAAAGCCGGGGAGGATGCGCGAGCTGCTGCCCAGCGCTTTTCTGATGACCTGGAGCGGGCGCTCACTGACAGCCTGATGCGCTCTTTCGAAGCGGGCAAGGGCTTCGGTGAATCGTTCCTCGACAGCATCAAGAACATGCTCAAGACCGCTGCGCTGAAGGCGGTCGTGCAGGTCATCTTGTCGCCGATCACCGGTGGGATATCGGGGGTGGCCGGGGCCGGCATGTCGTCGTCGATGTCGGGCGGCAGCGGGCTGATGGGGGCGGCGAGCAACATCAATACCCTATCCAGCCTGGCCGGCTATGGGGCGATCGGGTATCAGTGGGCGACGGGCAGCATGTCCGCGGGTAACGCGGTGGGCACTGTTGCTGCAAATGCGACGGGGTCGGGGCTTGATGGGCTGATCGCATCGACAAACGGGTGGGGCACCGTGGCCGAGGGCACGGGCGGCACCGCCGCCGGCATGTCGGGTCTCGGCCTGGCTGGTGGTGCTGCTGCCGGTGCCCTGCTCGGTTATCAACTCACTGATGGCAACGCGATAGGCACGTTCGCGGGCGGCGCCGGCGGCATTGCGGCCTACGGTGCCGGCGCCAGTGCGATGGCCGGCGGATCACTGGCTGCCGGCGCCAGTGCCGCGCTGGCAGCGGTGCCGGTATGGGGTTGGATTGCGCTGGCGGCCCTGGCCATAGGGGGCAGCATGGCGACCGGCGGCACCCCTCATTTGGGCGGGGCCTATGCTGCAGGGACGGACGGTACCGGATTCAAGGCCACCGATGCGAACTACGGTAACTTCGGTTTGGGCTGGGGGGCCTACAACTCCGACCGCAATGCCGGTATGGATGGCGCCACGAAGAGCCTGGCCGAGGGCATCGCCGGGTCGTTGAGTGGCATCCTGGGTAAGTTCGGGCTGGACAACTACTACCAGGTTGGGGTGCGGTTTGCATCGGATGGCGAGGATGCGAGCCCCGGTGCAATTCGTATCACCAACCAGGCGGGCGAGATCGTTGCCGAAGTCGCCGGCAAGTTTGACGAGGAGGCCAGCAAGGGCCTGGAGCAGTTGGCGAACCGCGCCGGCGAGGCGATCCAGAAGACCTTGCTGGATGCCGATCTGCCAGCTTGGGCGGAGGATACGCTCAAGGCCCTGGGTGATAACCCGTCCATCGGTCAGCTCAATTCGGCCCTCGCGTCGATCTCTCAGTTCGAGGCAGCCGCCGGGGCGATCACCCGGACCCTCGGGATCTCGACGGAAGCGGTATATGGCTTGACGAAGGCCTTCGGTGGCCTTTCGGCGGCCGGGGCGGCCCTGGGTAACTACTACCAGCTCTTCTATTCGGACGCCGAGCGGACTGCGGATGCCCAGGCACAGCTTTCAGAGCAGATCGAGGCGCTGGGCGTAGTGATGCCAAATAGCAAGGCTGGCTTTCGAGCGTTGGTTGAGTCGATTGACACGACGACGACGGCCGGCCAGCAGCTCTACGCGCAGTTGATACAGCTCGCGTCTCCATTTGCTCAGATCTCTGATGCTGTGGATCAAGTTGCAGCCGCGGCAAAAGCCCAGGCGGATGCTGTCGCGGCACAGGCGGAGGGCTTACAGGGGCGAATTGACGAGCTGATGGGTAATACCGCAGCCATTCGTGCCCGGGAACTCGGTGCCATCGATCAGTCGAACCGTTCGCTGCAAGAACGCATCTATCAGCTTCAGGATGAGGCTGCCGCCGCGAAGGCGGTAGAGGCTCAGTCGGCGGTGTTACTGGATGCGGTGTCCGCAGCCCGCTCTGATCTGATCAGTGCCTATGACGACGAGGTGTCGGCGCTGGACAGCACGGTGTCGCGCTTCCGCTCGTTTGCGGCAGATCTCCGGAAGTTCCGGGATTCGCTGACCCTGGGCGGGCTCTCGCCCTACACCCCCGGTGAGAAGTACGCCGAGGCTGGCCGGCAGCTCGACACAACTTACGCGGCGATGATGGCCGGCGATGAAACGGCTGTCAGCCAGATTCAGAGCGTGGCGCAGGCTTTTCTCGATGCGAGCCAGACCTACAACGCGTCGAGCGATGCCTATGTGGCTGATTTCACACGCGTGCAGCAGATGTTGAGCAATTCCGCGATCAGCGCGTATGCCACGGCTGACGTCGCGAAGGTACAGCTTGACGTGGCGCGGAGTCAGCTCGATCTGCTCGGCCAGATCGACGCCGGCACGAAGAGCGTGGCCCAGGCCATGCAGGCTCTCTCTGCGGCAGTATTGCAGGCTGCCGCTGCCGGGCAGAACCCGGGACGAGACACTATCGGCGCACTGACTGGCGGCGCGACGGATTCTTGGGTCCAGGCCGCGGCAGGCTTGCAGGTCTGGCAGAGTCTCGGCGGAGCAACAGCATCGCGCACGGCCCAAGGCACGATGCTCTACGGGCTTGACGGGAAGGCGCATACGTCTGCTGAGCTGATCGGGCTCTGGAATAGCGGGATTTCCGAACGTCAGATCTATGACTCGGCGAAAGCGATGGGGATCACGCTCGCCGAGCTGGAGGACTACATGGGCTGGCCGCGCGGTACGGCAACGCGCTGGGCACAGGACCAAGGCCTGCCCGCCTTCGCAAACGGTGGCCTGCACCAGGGCGGCTTCCGGATCGTGGGCGAGCGTGGCTGGGAGGTGGAGGCAACGGGCCCTGCCCGTTACTGGACCTTCGAGCAGAGCAAGCAGATGCTTTCCGGTGGCGGTGCCGATGTGGCTGCGGAGATCCGCGCGCTGCGTGCCGAGGTGCAGATGCTGCGAGAGCAGCAGCGTGATGAGACATCCGATCTGATCGCCAGTCATTATGACGCGGCGTCCCGCAACGCCAATCTGGTGACGGCTGCGCGATCGCGCGATGAATGGTCCCGTGCGACCCGGCAGGCGCTGTCATGACGGACGCCGAATTCCTCGCATGGGCCGCGTCGCCGGATGCGATGCGGTGTGTGCTGGTCGAGGCCTGGGCGAATGTTGGCGGCGCCGAGACGGTGCGCTATCTGTCGTCCCGGGACTACGTGACGGGCGCGGCCGCCACGCCGGCGAGCACAGCCTATCGGGCAGTCCTTTCGGGTGCCGTGACGATCAATGAACGGCTGAGCATTGACGGTTCGGCCTCCCTCAGCGCCGGCGACGTGGAGATAGACAATGCCGGCGAGCTCGACACCTGGTTGGATGACGTCTGGACCAATCGGGCCGTAAAGGTTTTTGTGGGTGACCCGCGGTGGCCGCGGGCGGCCTTCCGCCAGATCTTTGACGGGACGATCGCGCGGCTGGGCAGCCGCAGCCGGAACAAACTGAATCTGGTTATGCGAGACAAGCTGCAACGCCTCAATACGCCTATGACTTCCACGAAGCTCGGCGGCAGCACGGACAACAAAGACCGTTTGCTCCCGCTCTGCTTCGGCGAGTGCCACAACATCGAGCCCTTGCTCATCAACCCGGCGACCCTGCAGTACCAGGTACATGCCGGACCGATCGAGCGAATCATTGAAGTGCGCGTGAACGGCGTGCCGGTAACGCACACGCCGAATCTAGCCAATGGCACGTTCACGCTGGCCACGTCGCCCACGGGGACCGTCACCGCATCGGTCCAGGGCGAGAAAACGGGCGGCGTGTATCGCAACACGATCGGCGAGCTGATTCCGCACATCGTCACCAACTACGGCAAGGCCGTCGATCGCTTCGCAGCGGGCGACGTGGATAGTGCGCAGATCACCACTTTCAGCTCTGGCCATCCGCAGCCCGTCGGGCTGTATTTGAGCGACCGTACAAATGTCCTGGATACCTGTGCGAGCCTGGCCAGCAGCGTGGGCGCGCAGGTCATCATGAGCCGCGCTGGTCAGCTGCGTCTGCTTAAGATGGCACTGCCAGCCACCGGGACGCCGACCGCAGTCGGCCCGGAGCAGATGGGCCTGCACAGCCTGCAGCCGAGTGATCGTCCCGCGATCCGTGCTGCTGTGAAGCTGGGCTATGCCCGCAACTGGACTCCGCAGCCTGGCCTGCAAACAGGTATCCCGCCAGCGCACCAGGAGTTGTTCGGAACCGAGTGGTTGACGGTATCGGCGACGGCACCGGCAGTAGCGACGTTGCACCGCCTGGAGCTGGAGGCCACCCAAGAGGACTCGCTGCTCCTGGTCGAGGCCGACGCGCAGGCCGAGGCCGACCGACGCAAGGCGCTGTGGTCCGTGCAGCGGACGGTGTATGCCTATGATGGCACACCGGATCTCATGCTCGAGCAGCTGGGTGGTTATCAAACCTTGACCGCATCGCGCTATGGCCTGGCTGGTGGCGTGTCCGGCCAGATCGTCGGGCTGAGTCAAGACTGGGCCAGGTGCCGGGTCAATGTGGAGGTGCTGGTCTGATGGCGACGATCGTTAATCCTCGGGATGTGATTTTGCAGGCGACGAGCCCGCGCATCTTGCCGGTGACCCTGCCGAGCAATGTTACTTTGCCAGCAGCGCAAGTTAGCGGGCTGGGAACGCTGGCCACAAAGTCGTCGGTGGCTCCATCTGATATCTCGGGCCTCGGCGCGCTGGCCGTCAAAAACAAAGTGGATGTGGCGTTGGATCTGACTGCGCCCCTGACTGCATCGAATATCGGGGGGTTGGGTGCGCTGGCAGTCCTCAACCAGATCAATCTCGGGACGCAGACGACGGGGAAGCTGGATGCCGAGACGAAAGTGACGAACCTGGGCAACTTGGCATTCGCCAACAGTCTGGCTGCGAACCAGATCGGTGCGGGGACACTGGCTGCAGGGGTGATCTACTCGGGTTCCATTCTTGCGAGCCAGATTACGACGGGAACAATGACCTCAGGGTCGGTAAATACGTCGGGGTTCTTGCGCGCCTATGGCACTTATACAGATGGTATTACGCTTTCAAACGGGAGCACCGTGTATCCGACGATGTACGGCCGATCCACAGCGCTAACGTCGTCATGCCCGGCCGTGCTTGCCGAAGCCACGGGAACGGGCGGATATGGGCTGTACGCAATTGCGAAAGCGGGTAACGCTGTGTATGCCCACGCCGACACCGGTGCAGGGGTCTATGCATATTCAAATTTAGGGACGGCTGTGTTCGGGCAGGCGGGGTCGGCGTCGTCGCACGGCGTCTATGCCCAGAACAGCTTCGGCGGCGTAGCCATGTACATTAACGGGAAGATGGCGATTACGAACGGAGACGTAGTCACAAACCTCAATGCTGACAAGCTGGATGACCTCCACGCATCAGCATTTGCGAAGGTTTCAACGCCCGCATCGTCAGAGAATATTTTGAGGGCGAGTGCCACTCGCGTAAATCTTGGATCGTCGCCGGCGCGGTCAATTATCGCGTACCTGCCTATTCAGGTCGGGTCCAGCGATACCTATTACGTCGCACTTTATTGATGAGGTAGAAATGGCGAATTACCGGGAAACCACTCAGCCGTGCACGTCCTATGTGCGGGCAGCAAGCCTTCAGTGCTTGAACATTCTGGGAGGGGATAAAATTATTCAGTTCTCGGAGGAGACCGTGTTCATGCTGCCTGACGGCACTACGGCACGAGCGCACTACGGGGATTGCTCTGCAGTGTTGACCGCTGACAATTCGAGAGAGACATTCGCCCTCCGGGATCCCGTTTCGGGAGATCCGACAGGCCTGACCATGAGCTACATGGATGTCTACACCGCCTTGATGTCGCTCTATTACCACGTGGCAGCCGAGCGAGATGCTGGGGGGGCTGGTGTCTAACCTGCGGATCATCTACGCCAACCTGGCCGACCAAGCGGTGCTTTCGGCGAGCTCCACCGCCGGCAGCCTGGGCGTTGTAAACCTGCGGACCGAACGCAAGGGTGAGCCCCACCGGTCAGTCGGCACCAGCGTTACGTTCACGCTGACCTGGTCGGCCGCGCAGGTGCTCTCCGGGGTCGCGATCCCGGCATGCAATCTCACGCCTACGGCGACGATGCGCGTGCAGGCGTGGGACGCGGAGGCCGGAGGTGTGCAGTTGCTGGATACCGGTGTGGTGGATGCGTGCTCTGGCCAGACGGCAACCGCCGCTGATTGGGGGCATCCGGTGACCGCCGCACTCTTCTCGTTTGGGGCTGTTAGTAAGGTGGCTACATGGTTCGCCGAGTCTCCAGGTGTGCGGAGGCTACAGATTGATCTAGCTGATCCCGGCAACCCTGCGGGCTTCATTGACTGCTCGCGGCTTGTCGTCGGCAAGTCTTGGTCACCAAGGTGGGGCGCGTCTCGTGGCTTGACGTACTCGACGGATGACCAGTCCGATGTGTCCTGGTCGGATGCCGGCAGTGCGATCGTTGATCGCGGGCCGGTGAGGGATCAGCTGAGTATGAGCCTCGACACGCTGCTGCCCGATGATCGTGCTGAGCTGGACCGGATTGTCCGGCTTGTGGGGAGCCGGCGGCCCATTCTCGTGGCGATGGCTCTGGCGGTTTCTGATGCTTCTTTGGACCATTCGACATTGATCTATGGCTATCGGAAATCAGCTCCAATGACGGTCCCTGGCGGGCTCGTTTACCGTCATGTACTGACCATCGATGGATGGTGACGTTACAGCTTGTCGGTGGGGTTATTTTCTGGGTGTATTTGTAACGGTGTTCTGTGCCAAATGTTCCGCAAAGCTGTGCCAAAATCTGCGCGCTCTTACACCCCCCCTTGGAACAAGTGGCGGACCGCGAGGCTGGGCTAGCCTTTAGCAGAGCGGTGCCGAAAGAAGCGCCCTCCCCGACACCCAAGCTCTTTTTCCACGCAGGGCAGATTGCGGGGCAAAAATGAAAAACGCCCCGTAAGGGGCGTATTCACTTGGTGCTTGGCGGAAAGGGTGAGATTCGAACTCACGGTACGCCTAAACGTACACCGGATTTCGAGTCCGGCGCATTCGACCACTCTGCCACCTTTCCGCTCGAAGCAAAGAATTATACCCAAGATTTTAAAAAAAACCAGTCACGCAGCAGATTTCATCGCGCCAAGCATGAACTCATCGTACGCACGCACCGCTTCGGCAGCGTACATCAGGCTCGGACCACCGCCCATGTAGGTGCAGATGCCCAAGGTTTCCATCAGTTGCTCGCGGCTCACGCCGAGACGGATCAGGGCCTTTACGTGAAAACCAACACAGCCGTCACAGCGGGAGGCGATACCGATGGCCAGGGCGATCAACTCCTTGTCGAGCGCTGACAGCACACCGGCCTTCATGGACTCCCGGGCCATCGTACTAAAACCCTGCATGGTTCCGGGAATCTCCGCACGCAGCGTGTCCAGTGCCTTGGAAAGATCTGAAGTAATTGTCTGAAATGACTTGCTCATGGGGTTCGAATTATGAATTTGAAATAACTCATTCAAATATCCTCGCCACTCGACCAGCGGTCAACCGCTCAGCATAAGTCGGACAACCCCATTTGCCCTCACCAAGGAACTGCGTCACGCCTTGTGAGAATCCTCAGGACGCAGCCTCCAGAACAGTGACCCCACCCATGTAGGGTTGCAGCACGGTCGGTACACGCACCGAACCGTCCGCCTGCTGGTAATTCTCGAGCACAGCCACCAGGGTGCGCCCCACCGCCAGACCGGAACCGTTGAGGGTCGCGAGGGTTTCGTTCTTGCCCTGGGCATTTTTGAAACGGGCCTGCATGCGACGCGCCTGGAAGCCTTCGAAGCACGAGCAGGAGGAGATTTCCCGATAGGTATTCTGAGCCGGCAGCCAGACTTCCAGATCGTAGGTCTTTGCCGCGCCAAAGCCCATGTCGCCAGTGCACAGCACGACCTTGCGGTAAGGCAGTTCGAGTTTCTGCAGGATGGTCTCAGCGTGACCGGTGAGCTCTTCCAGCGCCTCCCAGGCCTTGTCCGGATGCTCGATGCGCACCAACTCGACCTTGTCGAACTGGTGCTGGCGAATCATGCCGCGGGTGTCCTTGCCATAGCTGCCAGCTTCGGAACGGAAACACGGGGTGTGGCAGACGAACTTGAGGGGCAGCGCATCCAGCGACAGAATCTCGTCGCGCACAATGTTGGTGACGGGCACCTCGGCAGTCGGGATCAGGTAGAACTTGCTGCCATCGGCCTTCGGCACGGAGAACAGCTCTTCCTCGAACTTGGGCAACTGGCCGGTGCCGTACATGCTGGCAGCGTTGACCATGTAGGGCGTGTACAACTCGGTGTAGCCATGCTCGTCCGTGTGAGTATTAAGCATGAACTGGGCAAGTGCCCGGTGCAGGCGAGCCAAGCCGCCCTTCATCAGCGTGAAGCGGGCCCCGGAAATTTTTACCGCGGTCTCGAAATCCAGGCCGCCGAGGCGGGTTCCGATATCCACATGATCGCGCACCTCAAAGTCGAAACTGGCGGGCGTACCCCAGCGACTGACCTCCACGTTGTCTTCTTCCGAACGGCCGACGGGCACACTGTCGTGGGGCAGATTCGGCAGGCCGGCAATGAAAGCATTGAACCGCTCCATCAAATCGGCAAGGGCGACCTCGTTGGCCTTCAGTTCATCGCCGATGCCGGCCACCTCGGCAAGCACGGCAGAAGCATCCTCGCCCTTGCCTTTGAGCTGACCGACCTGCTTTGACAGCGCATTGCGGCGGGCCTGGAGTTCCTGGGTACGGGTCTGGCGCGTCTTGCGCTCGTCCTCGAGAGTCTGGAAAGCAGTGACATCGAGGGTCATTCCGCGCGTCGCCAGGCGCTCCGCAACAAAATCCAGACGGGCACGAAGCAGTTGAACATCAAGCATGACAATCCCTATTCAAATCAGAAAACTAGCTTATCGACAAAGTCGCGGCCTGGAAATTGCTTCGCATGACCACGGCTTTTCGGTTATATTGCAGCGCAACATGCATGCCTTGCATGCGCCCCTGGAAACAATAGAAATCAAGAAGTTAATAGCCTAAAAAAGGTGAAACTTTTCTTGATTTAACAAACTCATAGGTCACAATCAAGAGAAGGTGTCCGCAGACGGCGCCATTTCAATTTGACCATTGAAGGAGACTCCGATGTTATCCATCCGCGACTGCCTGGATTACTGCGACCTCACCGACGAGGACGTTGCCATTATTGCCGAGCACCATGACATTCCCGAAGCGGCTGCGGCTCAGATTGCCTGTGGTCTGGTTCAGACTCGCGAAGGCACCCTGATGCTGACCCAGTTCATGCTTGACCTCGTGGATGCCGCCGAAGAGCGTGGCGACCCTACCAAGGCCAAGCGTTTCCGTGACGCCTGCGCCCGCTTTGTAGCGAGCCACCCACTCCAGCACTGATTCACCCACGCCCTGCGCGGGCCTCACGGGCTTCAAACTCCCGGTCGAGTTCCCGCAGGCGCTCCAGTTTTTCGGCGATTTTCGCCTCCAGGCCGCGTCCAACAGGCTCATACCAACCCGGCGGAGCCATTCCGTCCGGCAGGTAACTCTCGCCAGCGGCGTAACCGCCCGGTTCGTCATGGGCGTAGCGATAAGCCTTGCCGTAGCCGAGCTCTTTCATCAGCTTCGTCGGCGCATTGCGCAGATGAATCGGCACCGGCCGGGACGTGTCGGTGGACACAAACTTGCGCGCCGCATTATACGCCTTGTAAACCGCGTTCGATTTGGCCGCACAGGCCAGGAAAACCGCGGCCTGGGCCAGCGCCAGCTCCCCCTCCGGCGACCCCAGCCGCTCGAAGGTGGCACAGGCATTGAGCGTGATTTCCAGCGCGCGCGGATCCGCCAGGCCGATATCCTCACTCGCCATGCGTACCAGCCGGCGCCCCAGATACAGCGGCTCGACACCACCATCCAGCATGCGGCACAGCCAGTACAGCGCGGCATCCGGATCGGAACCGCGGATCGACTTGTGCAAGGCCGATATCTGGTCGTAGAAGGCTTCGCCGCCCTTGTCGAAACGCCGCAGGCTGCGCGACAACGCATCGTCGATGAAGGCAGCCGGCACCGGATTCACGCCTGCAGTGGTGGCCGCCGTCTCGACCTGCTCCAGCAAGTTCAGCATGCGCCGGGCGTCACCATCGGCAAAGCCGGTCAGGCGGTCACGGGCATCATCCTCAAAAACCAGTTCAGGGCAGGCAAAGGCCCGCGCCCGCTCGAACAGCTCGCCCAGTTCGTCGGCACTCAACGGCTGCAGCACGTAAACCGCCGCCCGCGACAACAGCGCCGAATTCACCTCGAAAGACGGATTTTCGGTCGTTGCCCCGACCAGCGTCACCAGCCCCTGCTCCACAAAAGGCAGGAAGGCATCCTGCTGGGCCTTGTTGAAGCGATGGACTTCATCCACGAACAGGATCGTGTGGCGCCCGCGGGTACGTGCAACTTCGGCCTGGGCAATCGCCTCACGGATGTCCTTCACCCCCGAAAACACCGCCGACAGGGCCGTGAACTCCGCGTCGAAGGCCCGTGCCATCAAGCGTGCGAGCGTTGTCTTGCCGACCCCGGGCGGCCCCCACAGAATCATCGAATGGGGCTTGCCCGACTGAAAGGCCAGTGCCAGCGGCTTGCCAGGCCCGAGCAGGTGCTTCTGGCCGATCACGTCCGCAATCATCTGCGGACGCATGGCTTCCGCCAGCGGCAGACGCGGCGGATCGAGAGAATCGAAAAGATCAGCCATGAAAGTACGAAAACCTGTGCTTACTCACCCACCACGTCAGCGCCCTTGGGCGGCGTAAAACGGAACAAGCCGGCGTCGAGGGAAGGGTTGCGCTCGATCTGCCCGAAGAGCAGCGAAGTGGTCTGGCCGAAGTTGTCATTGAGCAGCATCGCCTTCAGCTGACCGCCGGCAAAGCCCATGCGAATGCGCTCGAAACTGCTGTCCTCGGCCTTCGGCGTCGCTTCGATCCACTCCAGCCCGTCGGCATCACCGGCGTTCTTGAGCACGAAGTTCCTGTCGAGGGAGTTGTCGCCCGCCAGGATCGCCGCTGGCGTGCTGCCGAGCGCCTGACCAAGCTTCTTGGTCGTGACCTGATTGAGTTCCTGATCGTAGGCCCACAGCTTGGAGCCATCGCCCACCAGCAACTGGGCATAAGGCTTTTCGTAGATCCACCGGAACTTGCCCGGCCGCGAGAATGCGAAGGTGCCGCTCGCCGGCTGGGGCTTGCGTCCCGATTTGGAGAAGACCTGCTGGGTGAAGCTGCCCCGTGCCGTCCGAGTGCCGTCCATGAACTGCTTGAGCTGGGCCAGCCCGTCTGCGTGGACCGAACCGGCAGCGAATAACAGCGCGAGCCCGAGGGCGCGCAGCGTGGGGGTGCGAAACATCATTCTCCTTCGCGGGGTGGCGTAACCACTTCCCGATTGCCGTTGGTGCCCATGGACGAAACCAGCCCCGAGCGCTCCATTTGTTCGATCAGGCGAGCAGCCCGGTTGTAGCCGATGCGCAGATGCCGCTGGACCAGTGAAATCGATGGCCGACGCGTCTTGAGGACGATCTCGACGGCCTGATCGTAGAGCGGATCCGCTTCACTGCCCTCACCGCCGCCTTCGCCGCCACCGAGCAGGTCACCGCCCTCCTCCTCCGACGGCGCCAGGATGCCCTCGATGTAATCCGGCGCGCCAAGGGACTTGAGGTATTCGACCACCCGGTGCACCTCGTTGTCGGCCACGAAAGCGCCGTGCATGCGAATCGGCAGGCCAGTGCCCGGCGCCAGGTAGAGCATGTCGCCCATCCCCAGCAGCGCCTCGGCGCCCATCTGGTCGAGAATGGTGCGGGAGTCGATCTTGCTGGA
>ERZ724525.47-NODE-47-length-58093-cov-7.612185_pt1 | contig 58093 bp, 54 predicted proteins | sample MGYA00376058_ERZ724525 | MGnify/ENA primary metagenome ERZ724525 (study PRJEB28724, sample SAMN07190888) | wastewater metagenome | isolation source: influent of sewage treatment plant in Hong Hong | place: USA: Christiansburg, Virginia | collected 2016-03-01 ... | reverse complement strand
GCATGGACTTCATAGCCTTGTAGCCGGGCTCCCCTTCTTCAAAGCTCAGGTCATCACAGTAGATGATGAACTTCTCGGGGCGGCTGGCCACTACATCGACGATATCGGGCAGATCAGTCAGATCAGCCTTATCCACCTCAATCAGACGCAGACCTTGCGGCGCATAGCTGTGCAAGCAGGCGCGAATCAGCGAAGACTTGCCCGTACCACGCGCGCCCGTCAGCAGCACATTGTTGGCCGTGCGGCCGCTGACAAACTGCTCAGTATTGCGTGCAATCTTCTCCTTTTGCACGTCAATATTCTGCAAATCAGACAGTTGCATCGCACCCACATGACGCACAGGCTCCAGCACGCCGCAGCCATTGGCGCGCTTGCGATAGCGCCAGGCAATGGCGTCACTCCAGTCTGCAGGCGCTTGCAAAGGCTGGGGCAGCACGGATTCGATACGCTGCATCAGCTGCTCGGCACGTTCAACCAAGCGCTCCAAAGGGTTCATTACATCTTGCACGGCTCAATCTCCATCTCTATTTTTATAGCTACCAGCGCTAGCCAGATATAGGTTTTAAGCTCAAATCAGCCTAGAACCTAATAAAGAACAGCGCTAGATGCTTCTAAAATTCATAACCCCACAGCGCCTAAACCCCACCCGCAGCGAGCAAGCACCGCTGCGCACCGAGGCTATCATCCCCCTCCCGTGTAGCGAAAGAGGGGGAAGGCGCAAAGCGCCTTCAGGGGGTGATTCAAGAACGGTAATCAGCGTTGATCGTGACGTACTCGTGGCTCAGATCGCAAGTCCACACGGTCTGCACCGCATCGCCACGGCCCAGCGACACGCGCACCAGGATTTCCTGCTGCTTCATCACACGCTGGCCGTCTTCTTCCTTGTACGAAGGGTTGCGGCCACCGTTGACGACCACATGCACATCGTCCAGATGCAGATCAATGCGGGTCTGATCCAGATCGGCAATGCCGGCATAACCTACTGCGGCCAGAATGCGGCCCAGATTAGGGTCAGAAGCAAAGAACGCGGTCTTAACCAAAGGCGAATGAGCAATGGAATACGCAGCCAGTCGGCATTCCTCTTCGTTCTTACCGCCTTCAACCTTGACCGTGATGAATTTCGTAGCGCCTTCCCCATCACGCACGATGGCTTGAGCCAGTTTTTGTGCGACTTCCAGCAGCGCAGCCTTGAGCTGTTCGCCTTCGGCGCTGGTCAGCGAAGTGATCTGCGCATTGCCCGCCTTGTGGGTAGCGATCAGCACAAACGAGTCATTGGTGGAGGTATCACCATCAATGGTCACGCGGTTGAAGGAACCGTCGGCCAATTGCTTGACCAGCGGCTGCAGCAACTCAGGGGCAATGGCCGCATCTGTCGCCAAAAAGCCCAGCATGGTGGCCATATTGGGGCGAATCATGCCCGCGCCCTTGCTGATGCCGGTGATGGAGATGGTCTTGCCATCAATGCTCACACTACGGCTGAAGGCCTTGGGCAGCGTGTCGGTGGTCATGATGCCTTCGGCAGCCGTGCCCCAGTTATCGGCCTTGGCGGCAGCGATGGCCTTGGGCAGACCAGCGACGATGCAGTCCACGGGCAGCTCCTCCATGATCACGCCGGTGGAGAAAGGCAGAATCTCGCCTGCCTTCAGGCTCAGCTCCTTGGCCAGCGCATCGCAGGTAGCGCGCGCATTGGCCAGACCTGCAGCGCCCGTGCCCGCATTGGCATTACCGGTGTTGATCACCATGGCGCGGACGGCGGTAGTCGCAGCCAGATGCTCCTGGCAAATCTGCACAGGAGCCGCGCAAAAGCGGTTCTGCGTGAACACGCCAGCGACCGATGCACCTTCATCCAACAAGAACACCGTCAGGTCCTTGCGATTGGCCTTGCGCACACCGGCTTCGGTAATGCCGATGCGAACGCCATTGATCGCCAGCAGATCAGCAGCAACAGGGGCGGAGAGATTCACGGGCATTGCAATAGTCCTTGTGATTGAGAAAAAACGCGCTCCATTATCGGAACAATCGAGCGCGCGCCGGGCTTTATTGGCATTGCCTATGTAAAAAGCCACGGCACAAATACAAACACGGGCCTGAGCCCGTGTTGTGAGTGTCGCCCGCTCCCCTTGATCAACCACAGGCCCAGGCCAGAGGCACCAAACAAGGGCCACCCCACAGCGAAGCTGTCGTTCCCGCGTTAGCGGGAGAGTGGGAGGCGCAAAGCGCCTCAGAGGGTGATCAGGACAGCTTGCCGTGACAGAGCTTGAACTTCTGACCGCTACCGCAAGGGCAGGGGTCGTTGCGGCCCACGTGCACGCCTTGTGGCAAGGCTAGAGGTTCGGCCAGCGTCACATCGTCCTCGATGCTCATGGCTTCGGTTTCCGAAGGTGAGGCATAGCTCATGTGTCCCAAGCTTTGCGCACCGCGCTCATTCATGGCCACAGCGGCTTCGTCCATCTCTTCGGGTGAGCGCACCTGTACAGTCATCAGCACGCGCGTGACTTCGGTCTTGACCTGATCAATGAGCTGACGGAACAGCTCGAACGCTTCGCGCTTGTATTCCTGCTTGGGCTGCTTCTGGGCATAGCCGCGCAGGTGAATGCCCTGGCGCAGATAATCCAGCGCCGCCAGGTGGTCACGCCAGTTGGTGTCAAAGCTCTGCAGCAGCACCGCACGCTGGAATTGCGTGAAGTTTTCCTGACCGATCACAGCCACCTTGGCTTCGAACATGTCGTGCGCAGCCTTGACGACCTTTTCCAGAATCTCTTCGTCAGTGATGGATTCAGAGGCAGAGACTTCTTGCTGCAGTGGCAGCTCAATCTGCCACTCGCTGGCCAGTACCTTTTCGAGGCCGGGGATATCCCACTGCTCTTCCATGGACTCGGCAGGCACGTAGTGACGCACCAGATCGGTGATCACGTCTTCGCGCATGGCAGCCAGCATGCCGCTCAGGTCGGTCGAATCAAGAATGTCGTTGCGCTGCTGGTAGATGACCTTGCGCTGGTCGTTGGAGACGTCGTCGTACTCCAGCAATTGCTTGCGCATGTCGAAGTTACGGGCTTCCACCTTGCGCTGGGCCGATTCGATGGAGCGAGTCACGATACCCGCTTCAATCGCTTCGCCCTCGGGCATCTTCAGGCGATCCATGATGGCCTTGACGCGGTCGCCCGCGAAAATGCGCATCAGTTGGTCATCCAGGCTCAGATAGAAGCGCGAAGAACCGGGGTCACCCTGGCGGCCCGAACGACCACGCAGCTGGTTGTCGATACGGCGTGACTCATGGCGCTCGGTAGCAATGATGCGCAGACCGCCCAGAGCCACAACCTTGTCGTGAGCCACTTGCCAGTCGGCACGCAGCTCTTCCAGCTTGCGCTGACGCTCAGACTCGCTCAGCGACTCATCGTTTTCGATGGCCGCGACTTCCTTGTCGATATTGCCACCCAGCACGATGTCGGTACCACGACCCGCCATATTGGTGGCGATGGTGATCATGCCTTCGCTGCCAGCCTGGGCAATGATGTCCGCTTCGCGGTCATGCTGCTTGGCGTTCAGCACCTGGTGCGGCAGGCCTTCCTTTGTGAGCAGCTCGTCGATGATTTCGGAGTTCTCAATCGAAGTGGTACCCACCAGCACGGGCTGGCCGCGCTCGTAGCACTCGCGGATATCCATGATTGCGGCAGCGTACTTTTCCTTGGTGGTCTTGTAGACCCGGTCAAGCTGATCTTGACGTTTGCTGGGGCGATTGGGCGGAATCACCATGGTCTCAAGACCATAGATTTCCTGGAATTCGTAGGCTTCGGTATCGGCCGTACCGGTCATGCCCGACAGCTTTTTGTACAGACGGAAGTAGTTCTGGAAGGTGATCGAGGCCATGGTCTGGTTCTCGGCCTGAATGACCACACCTTCCTTGGCTTCCACGGCCTGATGCAGACCATCGCTCCAGCGACGGCCAGCCATCAGGCGACCCGTAAACTCATCCACGATCACGATTTCATCGTTCTGCACCACATAGTGCTGATCGCGGAAGTACAGCTGGTTGGCACGCAGCGCTGCGTACAGGTGGTGCACCAGAGAAATATTGGAGGGGTCGTAGAGCGACGTGCCTTCAGCAATCAGGCCGGCATGGCTCAGCAGGCGCTCAGCCGCTTCGTAACCCTGATCGGTCAGGTAAACCTGATGCGACTTCTCATCTACGGTGAAGTCACCGGGCTTGGTCACGCCTTCGCCCGTGCGGGGATCGGCTTCGCCTTCCTGGCGCACCAGATTGGGCACAATTTTGTTCATGGCCACATACATGGCCGTGTGATCTTCGGCAGGGCCGGAGATGATCAGTGGCGTACGGGCTTCGTCGATCAGGATGGAGTCCACCTCGTCGACGATGGCGTAGTTCAGCACGCGCTGCACACGATCATTGGGCTCATAGACCATGTTGTCGCGCAGATAGTCGAAGCCGTACTCGTTGTTCGTACCGTAGGTAATGTCGGAGTTGTACGCCTGCTGCTTGTCTTCACGCGAGAGGTTGGGCAGGTTGATACCAACCGACAGACCCAGGAAGTTATACAGACGCGCCATGGTCCGGGCATCGCGGCTGGCCAAGTAATCGTTGACGGTCACCACGTGCACGCCTTCGCCCGCCAGAGCGTTCAGATACACAGGCAGCGTGGCGGTCAGCGTCTTGCCTTCGCCAGTACGCATTTCAGCAATCTTGCCGTAATGCAGTGCCATGGCACCCAACATCTGCACGTCAAAGTGACGCATCTTCATGACGCGCTTGGAGCCCTCGCGTACCACGGCAAATGCCTCTGGCAGCAAGTCATCCAGCGCCTCACCCTTGGCGACGCGGTCCTTGAACTCCTGCGTCTTGGCGCGCAATGCCTCATCGCTGAGCTTTTCGTACTCAGGCTCCATCGCATTGATGCGAGCGACTGTTTTACGGTATTGCTTGAGCAACCGGTCATTGCGGCTGCCGAACAGTTTGGTGAGGAAATTGGTGGCCATGCGTACGTAGGCACATTACTTCTTGCTTCAAGTGCAACAAGCAATGTGTCCAGAATCCCTTGATTGTTGGTCTCAGATGGGGCCGTCCCAGAGACAGTCAAGAGCCACACACAAAAAGTGATGAAAACCTCTTGGCACGCCAAATACAGGAACAGGACCAAAAAATGATTCTAACCGCGCAAACCTGCCTTGGTTTTTCGCTGTTTTAGCGTCCACTAAGGGATTGCGCTGGAACATGGGAATAGCCAGCCCTACAGCATACATCCAGAGCTGGGATAAGCTTGGAACCACTCGTTGCCCCAACTGCCACCCCAACCGTCAGCCCCTTGCATGACTATTGTTCGCCGCCATCACGCTGTTACAGCCATCAATGCCATGGCGTCTTCCCCCACATTGGCACGCCTGGCTGCGCTGACGCAGGACTCCAGCAACCGACTCAAGGCCGTGCTCCCACTGATCCCTCCCATGCTTCGTGTGAGCTTGCAGGCCGGGCCTATTGAAGGTGACAGCTGGTGTGTAATCGTGAAAAACAATGCCGCTGCCGCTAAAGTGCGCCAACTGCTGCCAGCAATGGCAGCCCATCTGCGCACTAAAGGCTGGGATGTGAGCACCATCCGTATCAAGGTTCAGACTCAATAAGGCTGTTTAGAAGCAGGAAAAAGCAAAAGGTCTCCGAAGAGACCTTTTTATTGTTTGACGCAAAGAAAAAGCCCACATGCTTACACATGTGGGCTTATCTATTTGGTGCCGGTTGTCGGAATCGAACTGACGACCTACCGCTTACAAGGCGGGTGCTCTACCAACTGAGCTAAACCGGCGAAGTCTGAATTCTAACGTAGAAAAACAGACCTAAAAGAAGAAACCCGAAAAATCTTGAATTTGGCTGCAAAAACCAGAAACGCCGGATCTCACGCATTCCTTTACTTCACGCGCGTCAGCGTGGGGCGACCACCTGCGGGTGGAGGGGTACGAGGCGTGTCATCGCCATCCGCCCCATCGGTATCTACCTTGACGGGAACCAGCTGCACCACACGTTCATCAGCTGCGTGCTCTTGGGCAGACTCGGTGATCTGCCCGGCATCTTGCTCCGAAGCAACAGTGACTTCTTCATCCGCATCGTCTTCCAGCTCATCATCTTCTGGCTGGAAAGCCATGCCTTGGCCAGTCTCGCGTGCGTAGATGGCCATTACGTTCGCAACGGGAACCATGATATCTCTGGGCTTGCCACCGAAGCGGGCCTTGAATTCCACGTATTCGTTACCGATCAGCATGCCACTGGTGGCGTCATAGCTGATGTTGAGCACGATTTGTCCGTCACGCACAAACTCCATTGGCACCTGAGTCGTACGATCCACGCGCACGGCAATGTGCGGTGTGAGTCCATTGTCGTTACACCACTCGAACAGGGCCCGCAGAAGATACGGACGGGTTGAAGTCGTTTCAGGGGCTGTCATATCGTTTCCTGACGAGTCAATTCCAAAAGATTGCGAAGACAAAAAAGCGGGCAGATGAAGGAGCTTCCTTCAGCATGCCCGCTCGGCGCTCATGTGCAATTACTTGCGCATGACCTTTTCAGAAGGTGTCAGCGCTTCAATGTAAGCGGGGCGCGAGAAGATGCGCTCGGCATACTTGAGCAGAGGGGCAGCGTTCTTGGACAGCTCGATACCGTAGTAATCCAGACGCCACAGCAGAGGAGCGATGGCCACGTCCAACATGGAGAAGTTCTCGCCCATGATGAACTTGTTCTTCAAGAAGATGGGGGCCATTTGAGTCAGGCGGTCACGGATATGGGCGCGCGCCTTCTCCAGAGCCTTTTCATTGCCCTTGACGTGGCGCTCTTCCAGCGTGTTCACGTGAACGAACAGCTCTTTTTCAAAGTTCAGCAGAAACAGGCGCACGCGGGCGCGGTCCACTGGGTCGCCAGGCATCAGCTGAGGATGTGGGAAGCGCTCGTCAATGTACTCATTGATGATGTTGGACTCGTACAAAATCAGGTCGCGCTCGACCAAGATTGGAACTTGACCATAGGGATTCATCACGGCGATTTCTTCAGGCTTGCTGAACAAGTCCACATCGCGGATCTCGAAATCCATGCCTTTTTCAAACAGCACAAAGCGGCAGCGGTGTGAGAAGGGGCAAGTCGTTCCCGAATAAAGCACCATCATGGTGGAGACTCCTAAAAATCAAAAAGAGTGGGTTGCCCACGGCACCCCACTCTGCACTAACACGGTTTGGTGCAGATGGCATCTGCACGGCAGCAAAACTTACTTCACGTCTTTCCAGAACGCGGCATTCAGGCGCCAGGCCACAAAGATGAAGAAGCCCAGGAAAATCAGAACACCCACGCCGATACGGGTACGAGTGTTTTGGGCTGGTTCTCCCATCCATTGCAGGTAATTGACCAGATCGCCAACGGTCTGATCGTACTGCACTGCGCTCATCTTGCCAGGTGACACCTGCTCCCAACCCTTAAAGACTTGGGTCTTAGTGCCATGATCGTCATGCTCTTCAAAGATGGCGCGGCGCTCGCCTTGCAGCTCCCATAAGGCATGCGGCATACCTACGCTTGGAAAGGCGAGATTATTCCAGCCTGTGGCCTTGGTGTCATCTTTATAGAAAGTACGCAAGAAGGTGTACAGGTAATCAGCACCCGAACCGCCCGAGCCTGCACGCGAGCGCGCAATCACGGTCAGGTCGGGTGGATTGGCACCAAACCACTCCTTGGCTTCCTTGGGATCAATCGCAGCCTTCATGGTTTCGCCCACTTTAGTGGTCGTAAACAGAAGGTTGTCCTTGATTTCCTGCTCGGTCAGGCCAATGTCCTTCAGACGGTTAAAGCGCATGAAGGCGGCAGAGTGACAGCTCAAGCAGTAGTTGACAAAGATCTTGGCGCCATTTTGCAAAGACGCCATGTCGGTGGTATTGACCGGTGCCTTGTCCCAGTGAATGCCGCCTTCGGAGGCGTGAGCGCCCCCCACGATACCCAGGGCCGCAACCAGGGTCAGAATCAGTTTCTTCATTCTTGTTCTCTCCCGCTTCAGTGTGGCTTGAAAGTCACGCGATCAGGCACCGGCTTGGGTTCACCCAAGCGGCTCCACCAGGGCATGAGCAGGAAGAAGCCAAAGTAAAACAGTGTTCCGACCTGAGACACTTTCTCGCCAATGGGCGATGGGGGCTGAACGCCCAGGTAAGCCAGGACCACAAAGTTCACCACGAACACTGCGTACACATACTTGTGCCAGCTTGGACGGTAGCGAATCGATTTGACCGGGCTGCAATCGAGCCATGGCAAGGCAAACAGAATGATGACCGCACCACCCATGACGACCACGCCCCAGAACTTGGCATCAATGGACAGCATCATCGCAATCGCGCCCAGCGCAACCACGGCGACAGCGCCCTTGGCAAAGCCTGGCAAACGCGACTTCAGCACACCGAAGCCAGCACCCAGCACCACGCAAGCGATCAAAACGTACATCATCTCGCCAGTAATGGCACGCAACATCGAGTAGAAGGGCGTGAAGTACCAGACGGGTGCAATGTGGTTAGGCGTCTTGAGCGAGTCGGCTGGGATGAAGTTGTTGTACTCCAAGAAGTAGCCGCCCATCTCAGGCGCAAAGAACACCACCGCCGAGAACAAGAACAGGAAGATCGTCACGCCAAAGATGTCGTGCACGGTGTAGTAGGGGTGGAAGGGAATGCCATCCAGCGGGTTGCCCTTGGCATCCTTGGGTGCATTGGGGCCCTTGATTTCAATGCCGTCGGGGTTGTTGGAGCCCACATCGTGCAGCGCCAGCAAATGCGCAACCACCAAGCCCAGCAGCACCAAAGGCACAGCAATCACGTGAAAGCTGAAGAAGCGGTTCAGCGTGGCATCGCCCACCACATAGTCGCCGCGGATCAGCAAAGCCAGATCAGGGCCGACGAAGGGAATGGCGGCAAACAAGTTCACGATGACCTGAGCGCCCCAGTACGACATCTGACCCCATGGCAGCAGATAGCCCATGAAGGCTTCAGCCATCAACACCAGGAAGATGGCGCAGCCAAAGATCCAGACCAACTCTCGCGGTTTACGGTAAGAGCCATATAGAAGCCCCCGGAACATGTGCAGATAGACAACGACAAAGAACGCTGAAGCGCCTGTCGAGTGCATATAGCGGATCAGCCAGCCCCAGGGCACATCACGCATGATGTACTCGACCGAAGCGAACGCTTTATCAGCGTCTGGCTTGTAGTGCATCACCAGGAAGATCCCAGTGACGATCTGGATCACCAGCACCAGCAGCGCCAGCGAGCCGAAGATGTACCAGAAGTTGAAGTTTTTAGGAGCGTAGTACTCCGACATGTGGACGCGGTAGGCGTCGAACGCTGTCGGAAAACGGTTCTCCATCCAGTTCATAGCCTTCGCTCCAGTGGTGGAGTTCGGGTCAATTTGCTTGAATTCGTGGGCCATTGTTCTTGTCTCCCTCAGGCAGCCTTGGTGTCTTCACCAATCAGCAGCTTGGTGTCAGACAGATACATATGCGGCGGCACTTGCAGGTTGTCAGGTGCTGGCTTGTTCTTGAACACCCGGCCGGCCATATCAAAAGTCGAACCATGGCAGGGGCACAGGAAGCCGCCCTTCCAATCAGCTGGCAGCGATGGCTGAGGGCCGGCTACAAACTTATCGGTTGGAGAGCACCCCAGATGGGTGCAGATGCCCACCACCACCAGAACTTCTGGTTTGATGGAGCGCACGCCGTTCATCGCATAAGGCGGAGTGAACTCCTCAGGGTGGCGAGCGGAGGCCGGATCAGCCAGCTCGGCATCCAGAGTCGGCAGCTCCTTGAGCTGCTCGGGTGTGCGCTTGATGATCCACACCGGCTTGCCTCGCCACTCAACGGTGAGCTTCTCACCGTCCTTGAGGTTAGAGATATCAACCTCTACAGCGGCACCTGCCGCTTTGGCTTTTTCAGAAGGCTGAAAGGAGCTCACAAAAGGGACGGCTGTCGCCACACCGCCCACGGCACCAGCACATGCTGACGTGATGATCCACGTGCGCTTGCTGGAGTCGACTGGAGAGTCACTCATGGATTTCCTCGAAGTACATCGCTTGATTTGGGGTCAACTGGGAATTCTAGCGGCGGGGTCATGGTTATTCCAGCCCCAGTCCGACGTTGACAAGTGCCAAAGTCACGCAATACTGCGCTATCTCAAACTCTCAGTGACTGGAACTGCTTATGGGCATGATGCAAGAATTCCGCGAATTCGCAATCAAGGGAAACGTGATGGATCTCGCCGTGGGCGTGATCATTGGCGGCGCATTCGGCAAGATCGTGGACTCTGTGGTCAGCGACTTGATCATGCCTCTGGTCGGCCTGGTCTTTGGCAAGCTGGACTTCTCCAACCTGTTCGTCGTGCTGGGCACGATTCCGGATGGAATTCCGCGTACCCTGGACGCCCTCAAGAAGGCCGGCGTCCCTGTATTTGCCTATGGCAACTTCATTACCGTGGCTGTCAACTTCCTCATTCTGGCCTTCATCATCTTCATGATGATCAAGCAGGTGAACCGCCTCAAGCGCGAAGCGCCTGCCGCTCCAGAGGAAGCGCCCGCTACGCCTGAAGACATTCAACTGCTGCGCGAAATCCGCGACAGCCTGAATCGCAAGCAATAAACGCTAGCCCCCATGAAAAAAGCCTGTCGGAGTCACTGCGGCAGGCTTTTTTCATGCTCCTTGCGATCTGAAACCGCCAGAAGACGTCTTATCGACTAGCTGCCAAGGCTGCGCGCCATGTGCACGGCTTCGAGCAGACTGGCTTCATCGGCCACGCCCTGCCCGGCAATATCAAAGGCTGTTCCGTGGTCTGGGCTGGTGCGAACCAGCGGCAATCCAAGGGTGACGTTGACCCCTTTTTCCACACCCAAATATTTGACTGGGATCAACCCTTGGTCGTGGTACATCGCCAACACAACGTCGAATTCACTCGGTTTGGAAGCAGTGCTGCGGGCTCGCATGAACACGGTATCGGGGGCGAAGGGGCCAGCAACGTCCATGCCTTCGGCCTGCGCCTGGGCAATGGCCGGGGCGATGATCTCGATTTCTTCATGGCCAAAAATACCGCCCTCGCCTGCATGTGGGTTGAGTCCAGCCACCGCAATGCGAGGAGCATGGCCCAGACTTTTGCTCAGCGCCTGATGCGTGATGCGCAGAGTTTGCAGAACCTGCGGCTGGGTGACCGCATTGATGGCATCGCGCAGCGAGACATGGATGCTGACCAGCACGGTGCGCAGCTCATCGTTGGCCAGCATCATGCGCACGGGCATCTGCTCAAGGCCCACGCCCGCATAGGCTGCCGCCTCGGCCTGCAGCAGCTCGGTATGGCCGGGGAAGGTCACGCCCGCCAGATGCAGCGCCTCTTTGTGCAAAGGCGCTGTCACCAGCGCCGCAATGTCGCCCCGCAAAGCCGCTTGTGCGGCCCAGACCACGCATTGCGCCGCCGCCTGCCCTGCCTCGGCTGAAATCTGACCATAAGGCTGCGGCCCGGCCAACCCCGGCAGGTTCAGCAAAGGGATCGTGCCTTCAGGCACAGACCAGACATCGGCCGGTGCTTCAATCACCGCGACCGACTGGGCCATGCCCGGCTCGCCGTCGGCAGCTCTAGCCGCCAGTGCCGTGGCGCGGCGCAGCGTCTGCAACTCGCCCACCACAAAGCAGCCGCGCATGGCCTGCGGTGCTGCCTTGAAGGCCTTGGCAATGATTTCCGGGCCAATGCCGGCGCAGTCACCTTGGGTGATGGCGATGGCTTTGGCAGTTGTTGATTCAGAAGCAGACATATAGATCAAAATTACTTGCAGCCCTTTATGGATAAGCGCAAGCAGCTATCAAAAATGATGAACAACCGTGCTTATGCAGGGTTGTCAATTTCAATGAACTGGTGCTCCAGCCCGCACTCGCTGGCCACATGCGCGGCCACAGCCGGTGCCCCATAGCGCTCGGTAGCGTGGTGGCCTGCGGCAATAAAGCTCACGCCCATCTCGCGGGCCAGATGCATCTGGGGCTCTGAAATTTCGCCCGTTATGTAGGCATCCGCCCCCGCAGCAATGGCTGACTCAAAAAAACCCTGCGCGCCGCCTGTGCACCAGGCCAGCTTGCGAATCGGATTTTGCGCATCACCACTCACCAGCGTGGCATTGCGCCCCAGCACCGCCTGTACATGCTCAGTCAGCACTGTGGCATTGGCAAAGTCCACATCTGCGAGCCAGCCAAGGTTTTGATCGCCAAATGCGGCTTGACCTTGCACGCCGAGCTTTAAGCCCAGTTGCGCGTTATTGCCCAGTTCAGGGTGCGCATCCAAGGGCAAGTGGTAGGCAAACAGATTGATGTCATGCGCCATCAACAGGCGGATGCGTTCTTTGAGCCAGCCAGTAATGCGCCCATCCATACCTTTCCAGAACAGGCCGTGGTGCACAAAGATAGCGTCTGCCTTGGCGTCAATCGCCGCCTCGATCAAGGCACGGCTGGCCGTCACGCCGCTGACGATGCGGCGAATCTCGCTCTTGCCTTCAACCTGCAGGCCGTTGGGCCCGTAGTCTTTGAAGCGCTCGGGCTGCAGCAGCCCATTGAAGACGGATAGCAGGTGGTTTCGCTCAATGCTCATGCGGCAATTGTGACCGACAGCGCATAGCCCTGAGTGCACCAGTCAAGCACAAAAAAGGGCAGCCAAAGCTGCCCTCTTGCAAGTTTGCCGTACGGCTTATGCCTTCTTGGCTTGCCAGCCCTTACAGGCCAGCGGCCAGAACGCCATGAGCACACCCAGCACGCCCATAGCTGCCACGTAGTGCGCAGGAGCCATCACATCGCGTTGCTGCCACACAGACACCAGCATGGGAGTCAGGCCACCAAACACGGCATAGGCCATGTTGTAGGCGAAAGACAGGCCGGTAAAGCGCACATCCGCAGGGAAGGCACGCACGCCCACCACGGGCAGCAGCGAGATGGAGCCGACAAAGAAGCCCACGGTGGCATAGGTGCAGATCAGCGAGGCTTCAGTACCGGGCAGGTTCAGATAGAACAGGTAGGCCGTTGCCGTCATACCGCCCCATCCCAGAATCATGGTGAGCCTGGTGCCCAGCTTGTCGGACAGCCAGCCCCAGAACACGCAGCCAATGGTCAGCGTCACAGTGGCCACGGCATTGGCCTTGAGCGCCATTGCCGGGTCAATATGGAAGTTCTTTTGCAGATAGCCGGGGGTCATCAGGACCACCACCACCACCGCAGTGGAGAGAATCCAGGTCATCAGTGCAACGACGACGCAGGCTTCGCGGTGGTCGCGCAAGATGGTTTTGAGGGGCAGCTCGCGGTCAGCCGCCTTGCGTGCCTGCAACTCCTTAAAGATAGGCGTTTCATGCAGAAACTTACGCATGTAGACCGAGACCAGACCAAACACACCACCCAGAATGAAGGGAATGCGCCAAGCCCAATCATGGATTTCGCTTTGGCTATAGGTGCTGTTGAGCCAGACACCGATGATGGAGCCTAGGAAAATGCCGCCGGTAATGCCAGACGTCAGCGCGCCAATCGCAAAGCCGTAGCGCTTTTCAGGTGCGTGCTCGGCCACAAAAATCCAGGCGCCGGGCATTTCGCCGCCGATGGCCGCGCCCTGCAGCACACGCATGAGCAGCAGCAAAACAGGAGCGGCAATGCCAATAGAGGCATAGGTGGGCAGCAGACCAATGATGAGCGTAGGCACAGCCATCAGGAAGACGGACAGCGTGAACATCTTCTTGCGACCCAGAATGTCGCCATAGTGGGCAATCAAAATGCCGCCAATGGGACGAGCCAGATAGCCGGCCGCAAAAATGCCCAGCGTCTGTAGCTGGCGCATCCATTCCGGCATTTCAGCCGGAAAGAACAGACGGCCAATCACGTTGGCAAAAAAGACGAACACCACGAAGTCATAAAACTCCAGCGTTCCGCCCAGAGCTGATAGGCCCAGGGTCTTGTAGTCCTCCCGGTTCAGGGGACGATTCGTCGCAGCAGCCGGCGCGGTAGCCGGGGCAGCGTGGTCAAGCGTAGTCATGGTGTTTCCTAGATCGAACAACAGGACAGCGCAGATAAGGCCGCAAATCACGGGTCAACGTGCAGAGGCAAACCGATTGAGGTGAAGTCCTGATACGGAGCCACACCCATCTGGCACGAATGCCTTGTGGGCAATCACTTCAGAAAACGGCGACGTAAGCGCAGTCGAAATCCATTCTAGGGTTTACGCGCACATCGACCGCTGGTGCAAAACTTTAGATAACAGCCACCCTATGCCCCTGCTTTGTGCAGCACCTGACGCTTTGGAGTAAGCAAATCAACAAGTTCAAGCGGAATCGCTGCACTGCTGCGACTTGCCATGCAGCACAATGTGGACTTATCCCCCTCACTCTCCAGACCCATTACATGAAACGCACCTGGCTGCTGTTTTCGCAGGTAGTTACCACCTTGGTTGCTATCTATTTTGTAGTAGCAACCCTTCAGCCCAGCTGGCTTCAGCGCGGAAGCATCCGTAGCAATGCTGGCATTGCGCTGCTGCAGGCTCCATCGACCCCGGCTGGTGAAGTCGCGCCCGGCAGCTTCGCGCCGGCTGCACGCAAGGCGTCGCCAGCCGTTGTCAGCATCAATACCAGCAAGGCGGTACGGCACCCGCGCGCCAACGATCCGTGGTTCCAGTTCTTCTTTGGCGAGCAAGGTCCACAGGAGCAATCTGGTTTGGGTAGCGGCGTCATCATTAGTCAAGATGGCTACATCCTCACCAACAACCATGTGGTGGAAGGTGCAGACGATATTGAAGTCACGCTGACCGACAGCCGCCAGGCCAAGGCCAAGGTGATTGGCACCGATCCAGAAACCGATCTGGCCATTCTCAAAATCGAGCTGGACAAACTGCCCGTCATCGTTCTGGGCAACTCCGACCAAGTCGCCGTAGGCGACCGCGTGCTGGCTATCGGCAACCCCTTTGGCGTGGGCCAGACAGTGACCAGCGGCATCATCAGCGCGCTGGGCCGCAGCCAGCTGGGCATCAACACGTTTGAGAACTTTATTCAGACCGATGCTGCCATCAACCCCGGCAACTCCGGCGGTGCGCTGGTGGATGCCAACGGCAACCTGCTGGGTATCAATACCGCCATCTATTCACGCTCGGGCGGCAGCATGGGCATTGGCTTTGCCATCCCGGTCTCCACCGCCAAGATGGTGCTGGATGGCATCGTCAAAGACGGCAAGGTCACCCGCGGCTGGATTGGCGTGGAGCCCAATGAACTCTCGCCCGAACTGGCCGAGACTTTTGGCGTGAAGGCCGATGCAGGCGTCATCATTACCGGCGTGCTGCAAGCCGGCCCCGCCGCTCAGGCAGGTATGCGCCCCGGCGACGTGATTGTGAAAGTGGGCGAAACGGCCACCCGCAATGTCTCTGAGCTGCTGACCGCAGTTGCCTCCCTCAAGCCCGGCGAAGCCGCCAAGTTTGATGTGCGCCGTGCAGACAGCGAAGTCATGCTGGAGATCACTCCCGGCATCCGCCCTGCGGCCAACACTCTGCAGCAGCAAGGTCGCCGCCGCTAAGCGACAGGCTCAGAACGATAAAAAGCCAGCTTCTTTCGCTGGCTTTTTCTTTGAATTTTATGCATCAAATATGCCTCAAGCGCTTATACATAAATCGCTACTAGCTATCAAAATAAAAGCCCTTGAATTGCTTCAAGGGCTTTTTCATGAGTGCTCGAAAACGATCAATTACCGTCTGTGGGCTTATCGGCTGCAGCGTCTGATTCACCTTCAGCCTCTGGGGCACGCGATGCCTTGCTGAACCAGCCTGCCCCCAGAATGCCAACCTCATAGAGCAGGCACATGGGAATCGCCAGCGCCAGCTGAGAGATCACATCGGGTGGCGTGATGATGGCGGCAATCACAAAGGACAGCACCACAAAGTAGCCGCGGAAGGCCTTGAGCTTTTCAATCTCGACCAGACCCAGTCGCACCAGCAGCATCACCACAATCGGCACCTGGAAGGCTGCGGCAAAGGCGATGTACAGCGACAGAATGGCTTCGACATACGAGGCAATATCAGGCGTAGCCGCCACGCTGGCAGGCGTGAAGTGCTGAATGAACTTGAACATATTGCCAAGCACAAAGAACTGCACAAAGCCAATGCCAACATAGGCCAGCAAGCTGCCAAACAGAATCAGCGGCAGGGCAAACTTCTTCTCGTGGCTATACAGGCCGGGGGCCACAAAGGCCCAGACCTGATACATGAGCCAAGGCAGTGCCATCAGCACCGCCACCATCATCAGCACCTTGAGCGGCACGAAGAATGGCGAAAAAACGCCCACCGCAATCAGCTTTGCGCCGGGAGGCATGTGTTCTTTGATGGGTATGGCGATGAAGTCGATCAGGCCATCCGGGCCGGGCCAGAACATCAGCAGTGCAACACAGATCAGAACGCCATAGAGGCTGTAGAGCACGCGATCACGCAGCTCCATCAAGTGCTGCACAAATGGCTGCTCCGTGCCTGAGAGTTCGTCTTCTTTAGAGGGTTCGGACATGGTGCAAAACCGCGCCAGAGCCTGAACAGCTCTGCACGCTTGAAACAACAACGCCCGCAGACACGGGCAAGGGGCTACATACCAGAGGCAAACCTGCGCCCAAGATGGGCAACGGCCTCATGGCCGGCAGGCTGCAGCTGAGCATGCTCAATGGAACTTCTTGGGGCGAAAACGCGCCACACGCGCCGCACCCGATTGAACTTTGCTACGCACTCCAGCGCGCGCCTTGTACCACTGGGGCACTGCACCGCGCTTGAGGCGCCAGTTCTTGCGCGGATGGCTGTAGCTGGGCACCACGGCGCTATTCGTATCAAAACCGGTATAGCCGCCGTCCGAGTCATAGGAATCAAACGACGAAGCCGAAGTCATGTGCGCATCGTCACGCAGATCCTTGGTCGCATCGCCCCAGTCCTTTTCAAGGTCCGAGGCTTGATTGCGAACGCCGGATTCCACATCGCGTGCCGCAGTCTCGACCGTTTCCTTCATCTTGCGCAGCTCATCCAGCTCCATGGAGCGGTTGACTTCTGCCTTGACGTCGGACACATAACGCTGCGCCCGCCCAAGCATGGTTCCTACCATACGGGCCACGCGCGGCAGTTTCTCGGGACCGATGACCACCAAGGCCACAGCACCGATCAGCGCCATTTTGGACAGGCCAATATCAAACATCTAGATGTCAGTCCTGCAGCGTTCAGCTTTTTTGCTTGGCTTCTACGTCAATGGTCGCCTTGTCAGTGGCTTGCTGGTTGGCCACTTGGCCTGCGGCGGCGCTGGAATCAGCGTTCGTGCCGCCTTCCTTCATGCCGTCTTTAAAGCCCTTGACGGCACCACCCAGGTCGGAGCCGATGTTCTTGAGCTTCTTGGTGCCGAACACCAGAACCACGATGAGCAGCACGATCGCCCAGTGCCAGATAGAAAAAGAGCCCATGAGAATCTCCTAAGAATTGCAAACCATTTTAGACGGGGCTTTTGACAGATTCGTAACAATCACCCAAAAAGCCTGCTGCTGGCAACTCTATAGCCGCCCGGAGCGCATCGTCCAAGATGCGAAGTTGCGCAGTTTCTCAGCCTTTGAGCCAGGGGCGCGCACCACCCATGACATGCAGGTGCAAGTGATGCACTTCCTGACCGCCCTCGGTGCCGGTATTGACCACGATGCGAAAGCCTCCATCCGGATAGGGATTGCAGCCTTGCTCCAGCGCTAGCCTGGGGGCAAGCGCCATCATGCGGCCCAGCAGAGGCGAGTCTTCAGCGCTCAGATGCGCCATCGAGGCAATGTGCCTCTTCGGAATCATCAAAAAATGCACTGGTGCTGCAGGGTTGATATCGTGGAAGGCGAACACTTCTTCGTCTTCATAGACCTTGCGCGAAGGGATCTCGCCCTTGGCGATACGGCAAAAAATGCAGCTGGAATCGTAATCGTGGTTATGCATGGCCAATCTTGTATTCAATAAGGGAGCATCTGCACAGCAAGCAGCTCGTGCTCTCGCACGCCCTTAGATCAGGGACGCCGGGCAAGAGCCGTCTCGCAGCGAGGTGTCGCCCCCTTGGGGAAAGGCGCAAAGCGCCTCAGGGGGTTATCCTACATTTTCGGTGAAGCGCATCGTCTGCTTCACACCCAGATGCTCGCGGTTCTCTTGCAGCCACTGCTGGCCACGCTCGCGCCCCAGATCAAACAGCTTGCGCACCATGACCATGTCTGCACGCACCTTGCTGGATGCACCAAAGGGCTTGAGCACCTCACCGCCATCAATGCGATGCATGAGCACATGCTTGTAGCGATCGGCATCTAGCCGCTTTTGCTCCAGCAGGCGCACCACAAACCCGATGGCCCGCAGCTCGGCAAGCAGGCAGGCATTGAAGGTGATTTCGTTCATGCGGTCCATGATGTCGCGGGCCGTGTCGGGCGACACATCAGACTCTTTGGGATTGATCTGCACCAGCAAAATATCGCGACTCTTGGTCTCGTAGATCAGCGGGTACAAGGCAGGGTTGCCTGAAAAACCGCCATCCCAGTAGCGCTCGCCATTGATCTCCACCGCTTTGAACATCTGCGGCAGGCAGGCAGAAGCCATGATGGCGTCTGCCGTCACCTCCTCGCCCGAGAAAATTTTGCCCCGCCCCGTGCGCACATTGGTGGCGCAAACAAAGAGCTTGGGCACCGCCGTGGGGTGCGCGGGGTTAGCCAGCGTCTCAAAATCCACCAACCCAGTCAGCAACTGGCGCAGAGGGTTGATATTGAGCGGATTGGTTTGATAGGGCGACAAAAACTGATTGAGGATGCCCAGGAACTGCTTGCTACCAGGGAGCGGCGCAGCCCAGAACATCTTGCCCACGCTGCCCATGGTGCCCACACCTTCCCAGAGCTGCTTCAGGGCTTGGCGAGCCAGCTGGCGACCCAGATGTCGGGCGTCGTCCACCTTCTTTTCCTGCGCGGCGGCCTGGGCAAAGCCGTGGGCCAGCACCACGGCGTTCATCGCGCCGGCACTGGTGCCGCTGATGCCCTCGAAGATCAGGTTGTCGTCTTCCAGCAACGCATCCAGAACCCCCCAGGTCAACGCGCCATGCGAGCCGCCTCCTTGCAAAGCCAGATTGATGGTGTGAGAGGTTTCTGAAGCCATTGAACAATCCTGTAAAGCGTTGATAACCCATGTCGCGAGCTTATTCAGCCTCTATAGCATCGCACAGACGCTAGAGGCCTATCTGCGTGTCAGCCTGAGTCTGCTGCAGTGCAGCAAAATTCCCTGAAAAAACAAAAAAGCCCCTGCCAGCGAGCAGGGGCTTGGTATTGAATCAGCGCCAATCAGACCTGAATAGCGCGATTTTTGTTCATGGCGATCATGCCGCTGACAATGCGGTAGAGGAACCAGATGGAAATCACCACCCAGGCCGGGTTGAAGATCAGCAGGCCCAGCAAGAAGAACGGGAAAGTGATGGCATACAGCACCGCCGCCCAGAGAACGCTGCGCAGGCGCCAGGAAAAGTGACTCTCCTGCCAGGTACCGCGCGCATCATCACGCTTGACCAGATCAATGATGACCGCGATCAGCAAGATGAACACACTGACCTGCGCGCCGGGCAGAACGGCGGCCACAGCCACCAGCAGATGCAGCAAATAGCTGACCCAGCCCCAGGCCTTGAGGCCTTCAATCTTGGCAGAGTTGCTGCTGTGTACGTCAATGATGTCGCGATCGTCATTCATCAGGCGTTTCCTTTCTCCTGCGCGGCGCGTTCAGTCGCCTTGCGCAAAGCTTTTTCTTCAAGACCGCTGGTGCCTTCACGGCGCTCCAGCTCGGCCACCACTTCGGCGGGTGTCAGCCCATAGTGCGATAAAGCGATCATGGTGTGAAACCACAAATCCGCAACCTCATAAAGGATTTTGGCCTTGTCGGCCCCAGCATCCACATCCTTGGCGGCCATGACAACTTCGGTCGCCTCCTCACCAATTTTCTTCAAAAAGGCGTCAGGGCCTTTGTGCAGCAGACGGGCGACATAGCTCTTCTCGGGGTCGCCGCCATTGATGGTTTTACGGCTTTCGATAACAGCGGCCAGACGGGCCAGTGCGCCTTCAACCGAGGCGGTGTTTTGTTCAGACATGGCTTTATTTGTAGATGGAAGCAGGATCTTTCAAGACCGGATCAACAGCAAGCCATTGCCCATCCTTGAAAACGCTGTAGAAGCACGAGTGGCGACCGGTATGGCAGGCGATTCCGGGATCATGCCCCTCTTGCGTAATTTTGAGCAACACCACGTCGTTGTCGCAATCGATGCGGATCTCATGCACAGTCTGCACATGGCCCGACTCTTCGCCCTTGAACCACAGCTTGTTGCGTGAGCGGCTGAAGTACACAGCGCGCTTGAGCTCGGCCGTTTTCTCCAGCGCCTCGCGGTTCATCCAGGCAAACATGACGACATCGCCGCTGCCTTGCTCCTGTGCAATCACGGGCACCAGCCCTTGCGCATCCCATTTGACTTGATCGAGCCAGCTCATAGCAGACCTTTGTTTTGTATAGCTGCTAGCGCAGGCCAGCAGCCAACCTTAAACACAAAACACATCAAAAGCCGCTAGTAACCTGCGCAAGCCGCTCTCAAAATTGATTTACAGGCGTACAGGAATACCGCGTGCGCGCATGCATTCCTTGGCCTGCTGCACCGTGTATTCACCATAGTGAAAGATGCTCGCAGCCAGCACCGCATCTGCGCCACCAATGGTCACGCCATCGGCCAGATCTTCCAGGTTGCCCACGCCGCCTGATGCAATCACGGGCACACCCACGGCATCGGCCACGGCACGGGTAAGCTTCAAATCAAAGCCGCTTTTGGTGCCATCGCGGTCCATGCTGGTCAGCAAAATCTCGCCCGCGCCGCGTTGTGCCATTTCAGCGGCCCAGCGCACCACATCCAGGCCCACATTCTTGCGGCCGCCGTGGCTGTACACATCCCAGCCTGGGCCCATGGGCGTGCCGCCCGGGCCCATGCGCAGCTCGTCTTCAAGCGTGCGGCGCTTGGCATCAATAGCCACCACAATGCACTGCGCGCCGTATTTGTCGCTGCAGGCGTTAATGGTGTCGGGGTTGGCAATGGCGGCGGAGTTAAAGCTGGTCTTGTCCGCACCGGCATTAAGCAGGCGGCGCACATCGTCCACCGTGCGCACGCCGCCACCCACCGTCAGTGGGATAAAGACTTGCGAAGCCACGGCTTCGATGATGGGCAAGATCAGATCGCGGCCATCGCTGGTGGCGGTGATATCCAGAAACGTCAGCTCGTCCGCACCTTGTGCGTTGTAGCGCGAGGCGATTTCCACAGGGTCGCCCGCATCGCGCAGCTCCATAAAGTTGACGCCCTTGACCACGCGGCCGCCGGTGACGTCAAGGCAAGGAATGATGCGTTTGGCAAGCATGGACAGGCTCTCTGCGTGGCTGAAAACAAAAGGCAAAAGATACCACGCCCTCACCTGCCGGTTCTTCAACTCGCTGGCTCAAGCGATATGTGTTCCAACGTCGCCTGCGCAGGCTAAATGCAATGGCAAACAAGCTGGCTACGCTCAAGCGGGGTCTGCCAATGGCTGGGCGCTGAAAACTTGAGGCACAAAAACAACTACGCAAAGCACTTTGCTGTATCCGGCTTGTAAGCCCTATACCCTTAAATCTGTTTCAGAAGCTATAAATTCACAGCTGATTGTTAAAAACTTCAGAATTCACCCAGCTGGTCTTGTTCCTCATGAAAAGAAATTTGACGAATCAATTTCTTAAAACCAATAGTCATAATCTATAGAATGACGTGATTTTTTAGGAGTAACACTCTGTGAATGCGGTGCTGAAAAACTGTCTGCTCTTCTGCGCATTAGTTGCGTCAATGTGGACGCAGGCGGCAACGCCGTCAGTTGCGATCTACTATGGCAAGGGCACGACGCTGAGCGAACTGGCCTTATTTGATATCTCTGTGATTGAACCAGAGCACGGATATGACCCTGCTGCTTACCGCAAGACCTGGCCTAGCAGCGAGCTCTACGCCTACGCTTCCGTTGCAGAAGCAGGGCTTGAACGTAAGTATTTCGCCAAAATTCCCGAGGCCTGGAAAATGGCCCGCAATGGAGCCTGGAACTCTATTGTCATAGACCAGACGCCCGAGCAATGGCCCACATTTTTTGCAGATGAGGTCATCGCCCCTCTCTGGAATAAAGGATATCGCGGTTTTTTTCTGGACACGATGGACTCATACCGTCTGGCAGAGAAATTCAATGAAGAGGATCAGCAAGCAGGCTTGGTGCGGGTCATTAAAAAGCTCAATGAACGCTTCCCGGGCATCAAGCTCATTTTGAACCGCGGCTTCGAGATTATTCCTCGTGTGCGCGACCAGATTCAGATGGTCGCAGCCGAATCCACTTTCCGCGGATGGAATGCCAGCGCAAAGCGCTATATCGACGTTCCACCCCAAGATCGTGAATGGCTGCTCGGCCAGCTTCAGACGATCAGCAAGCGCGACAAGCTGCCAGTGATGTCCATTGACTATGTGCCGCCGCATGATCGCGAGGCCATGCGCGAGACAGCTAAAAAAATCGATGAACTAGGCATCATTCCCTGGGTGACCGATGCCGACCTGAACACGCTGGGCATGGGCCTTGTAGAGGCAAAGGCACGTCGCGTACTGATTTTGCACAACGGCGCTGAAGCACCAACCCTCAACAAGACAGCCCCACACCGCTTTCTTGAGATGCCCCTGAACTATTTGGGCTACATCGCAGACTATGCAGACATCCGCCAAAAGCTGCCCAGCAATGTCCTGCGGGACCGCTATGCCGGAGTGATTACCTGGTTCGATGGCTCTATTCCAGATAAAAACATCAAAGATGTGCGCGAATGGATAAAAAATCAGAGCATTCAAAAAATGCCGATTCTGATACTGAGTACTCCGGGATTACCGATCAATAGATCTCTTCCTTTTGGTGCAAATCACACAGAAGTTAATCCTGTGCACCCACTTAAAAAAGTGAAAGAATCGAGTATCTATAATTTTGAAACAAAAACTTTATCACCCGATAAAGACTACGAGGGTTGGATATTAACCCCCGAAGCTTTGAAGCAGAGCGAGGAGCTTTTATCCTTTGACGACGCCAAAGGAAAGCATTTTGTTTCTGCAGCAGTCACACCTTGGGGGGGATTTGTTCTCAGTCCCTTCCTCATTGAAGAAGTACCTGGCGTTGATCAGGCCCGCTGGGTTATCAATCCATTCAGCATGCTTCAAAAAACGTTACGTCTGGCAGATTTTCCTGTTCCAGATTTAACAACAGAGAATGGACGACGTTTATTTCTTTCGCACGTAGATGGTGATGCATTTCCATCCAAGGCAGAACTTCCGGGGACGCCCTTCGCTGCAGAAGTCCTCCAGCGCGAAATCCTTGAACGTTATCGACTGCCTTACACCATTTCTGTCATTGAATCCGAGCTCTCCCCCAAGGGACTTTACCCCCAATGGAGTTCACAGCTCGAAAACATTGCCCGGCGTATTTTCAAAATGCCGAATGTGGAAATTGCGAGTCACTCCTACTCCCATCCCTTTTATTGGGAAGCTTCTAACCAGAAAAACACCGTTAGCAAGGAAGTCAATTTAAACCTGAGTATTCCAGGCTACACGATGAATCTGGACCGTGAAATCAATGGATCGATTGACTACATCCGAAAAAATCTGGCTCCCCCGAATAAGCCTGTGGATGTCTTTCTCTGGTCTGGCGACACCGCACCCAGCGCAGAAGCTCTAGCCATCATTGATGCAGCCGGCCTTCTCAACCTCAATGGTGGCGACACATCTATTACACGAAGCAACCCATCTCTGACTGCTGTGGGAAGCTGGGGTATCAACAAGGGTGGGCACCTGCAGGTTTATGCGCCTATCACTAACGAAAATATTTATACCAATCTTTGGCACGGCCCTTTTTACGGCTTCGAAAAAGTCACTGAAACCTTCGAGATGACGGGCTCTCCGCGTCGTCTCAAGGCCATCAATATCTACTATCACTTTTATTCGGCGACCAAAGTTGCCAGTATCAAAGCCTTGCACACTGCCTATCAGTGGGCCTTGAAGCAGGAAACCCATCCCATCTTTGTGTCGGAATATGTCCACAAGGCCAAGGATTACTATGAATTCGCCGTAGCCCAGAGCGGAGCTACGTGGATCATGCGTGGTCCAGGCCACTTGCGTACAGTGCGCCTTCCCACCTCGCTGGGGACGCCGCTGATGAGCAGCAGCCGCAACATCGCTGGTTATCAAACAGGCCCGGATGGCTACTACGCTCACATGGCCGGTGGCGCTGCCGAGATGCAGACGGTGGGCACGATTCCTGCCTCAGAGCCAGCCTATCTGATCGATGCGAACGCCAGAATTCAAGACTGGGCAACCCAGCCGGATGGCCGCCTGAGCTTTACTTTGCAAGGGCATATGCCTTTGGAGTGGAGTATGAAACTGCCACAAAACTGCAATCTGTCATCTGCCAAAAACGATATATCACTGGCCAAGACTCCGGTGAATCAATCCAACATCCGCGTTTTCAGAAGCTCTCAAACCAGTGCAAAACTTGAAGTCCAATGCCGTACGCGCTCATGAGCGCCCAACGACAATTCCTTTATGGCTCATAGCGCTACTCACTGTACTGATCTGTGGCGCGCTGTGGTTGCTTTTCCCGAAGACCGATCTGGAGCGCCAGCTAGCGGACACTCGCGACGAATCTGAGCTCTCGATGAACTATCTCATTAACTTGCTCAGAAGTGACCCAGGCAACGAGCGTCTGCAAGCTTTGCTCAAAGCGAAAGAGCAGCGTCAGATAGAGATCAAGCGCGCAGCTGAAGAGGCTAGCCGGCACGCTCTTCCTTCCGCCGCTGAGGCTGCATGGAAAAAGTGGCATGACCTCTATAGCAACTATCAAGAAGCTGAAAAGCTCAGCTCAAAATCCACACGCGAGATAGACCTGCTGCGCCCTCAGGTCCTGGAGGCGCTTCGCGCCATTCCACGCGAAGACCTCAGCCCGGAACAGGTGCTGTATCTCGCTTCATCGTCTCTTGTACTTCGGGATATTCCATTGGCCCTGTCCTTGTACGAAGACTTGGCCCAAAGCACTGCAGACGCCGCGCAGCAATCACTCATTTATGCCGAGGCCTCTCGCCAGCTACTGGGTTTTTCGCAGTATGACGAGGCATCCCGCTTGCTAAAAAAGGCAAGCGAGGTGACGGGTAACTCCACGCAGTCCCGTGAATATCTGCTGAACGCCATTCAAGTCCTTCAGGCCGCCAATCGCAGCAAAGATGCACTAGCCCTGGCCGAATCCAATCTGGAGACGCTTGGCAATGATCCGTCTGTTTTGCGCAAACTCATTGAGCTTGCTCGTGCGGCAGGCCAGCCAGCGACTGCCGAAAAGTATGTCAAGCAATTGCTCAAGATTTCTCTGCTTCAGCAATGGAATGAATTCGAGCAAGTTGCCGCCGCTCAGGGCACGACGACTCAACCCGTTTTTGACGATGGCGCATGGGCGCTGCAATACGCCCCAGAGGCACGCGAAGGCTGGTCTCTGCGCAAGACCGCTACCTCCAGCGCCGTCCCTAAGCCATCAGCACCTGTTTTGCCATTTGATGACCAGACCTACAAGCTGGCTTACGACGTTTTTCTGGAAAACAGGAACCAGGAAGATGCACTTCGCATTGCTCAGGCAGCCGTCAAGCAGTTTCCGCTCAATATCGCTTGGCGTGAGCGCCTGGCTCATGTGGCGGAATGGACCAGTCGCACTCAGCTGGCACTGGATAACTGGCTATTCATTGCTCAGGCCACTCAGCGTGAAGATGCCTGGAAAGCTGTGCTGCGTCTGGCGCCCGGACTCTTTGATGACCGTGCATTGATTGCCGGAATACAGCATCAGCTGTCACAACGCCCCAATGACCCAGCCTTGCTGCTTTCTCTGGTTCAGACCTATGAGCGCCAAGGCAACCCACAGCTGGCCATTGACTTCCTGCGGCGTCACGGAAATTCGCCACAAACACTCATCATGCTGGCGCGAGTGGCAGAGCGTACCGGCCAAAACAAACTAGCTCTCGATACCTGGAAGCGCCTGCTGGAGGACCCCAAGCAGCGCACCCCGGCAAATGTCATGCCAGCCGCCGCTATTGCCCTGCTCGAAGGTGAGCCTGAAACCGGCTTGCGCTGGCTGGAAGACTCCCAGTCTCTTGTTCAGCAACCCATGCAGGATGAAGCAGACTACTGGCGCTTTATGGGCAGCCTTGCACAGCGGCAAAGAGACGAGCGCGTTGCCGCTCAGGCCTTTCGAAAGTTGCTGGATACGCCAGAAGCAGACATCAGCGACTATGACGGCCTCATCAGCATCTTGCTATACAGCGACCGCAACGAAGCAGCACAGCTTTCGCTTCGCGCCTGGGGAAAATTTCAGTCACTGCGACACCTGACTCAGGCCTTTTATCTATTGGAAGAAAGTGGCAACTCAACTCAGATTGGGAAATATTTACAGCAGGCACTGGCCTCGCCAGATATCGCTGTGCGCCTGAAAAGACAGCCCGCCTTCTACCATGTACTGGGCATGTACTACGAACGTACAAGCAACCCTGAAAAAGCGCGTGAGACTTTCCTCAGTGGCCTGGCATTAATGCCTGATTCTCTGCAGCTACGCCAGTCACTGCTCTGGCTTTTGATTGATACACAAAACACAGCAGAGCTGAATAATTTGCTGGCACGCGTGGAAGAGTCCTGGGCCAAAGACCCTGAGATGCACGGCGCACTGGCTGCGGCCAATCAAAATCTGTCGCGCTCTGCCGTGGCGTTACAGCGCTATCTTCGGCCCCAGCTCCAAGAACACAGCGATGACTTTCTGTGGATGATGGGCTACGCCGATGCTCTGGAGCAAAACCAGCAAGCCGATCTGGCCTGGCGCTTGCGCCGTGACCTCTGGCTCAAGCAAACATCTTCGGCCCAGAGAAAGCGCTCGGCACAAGAGTGGCTGTCCCCCGAGGGATTAGATAAAGTTCAGAGGCAGGCCCGTACCCGCCTCATGCTCAACCGCTCATACGGCGACGATGAGCTGGCCATCCTCCGCGAGCTGATGCGCCAGGATCTGAAATCATCCAAGACCCACGAGTATTCTCCAGAGGCTGCCGAACTGGCCATTGCCTGGCTGCAGGAGAAAGGTGAGTACGCCGCCGAGCGCGGTTATCTCTGGCAGCAATATGCGCGCAATCGCAGCAAGAAGCGCAATGCACCGATCTGGGCACAGATCACCGCAGCCATTGCAGAAAAAGACACTGCGCAAGTCGGTGCGCTGCTGGAGCGATATGGCGACAAACTACCTCGTCACGATTACGTAGCTTCTGCTGTCATGGTGGGTGACGTGCGCCTTGCGCAAAGCGCAGGCTTTGACTCTCTGTCGCATCAACCTGCTGATGATGAATTACACACATCTCTCACAGAGCAGTTGCTGGCCGTCAGCCATTTTGCGCAATACAGCCTGTCTCAGCGCTACTTGAGCGGCATTGATGAAACCGAGCAGAAACTGAGCTGGCACCACCCACTCAACTCACGCTGGGCCATTGAAATTGAGGCCGATCACGCAAAGCGCACATCCAATAGCAGTTTTGTACGCCTCCCCTCCTCAGAGCGCGGTGCCAGCCTGCGCCTGCGCCGTGTATCGCAAAGTGCCAGTACCGATTTACTGATCGGTGAGCGCCGCAGCCTGGGCACGTACAACCCAATGCAGCTGACGCATAACCAGTCATTCGGTAATCGCTGGTCCTTTCAAGGCTCCCTGGGCACTGAGCTGAGCATGCAAGACACGCTGGCCATGCGCATGGGCGGCATGAAAGACCGAGTGGCTCTGGGCGCGATCTACCAGATCTCCCGTCTGGACAGGATTGGCCTGGAAATGGCTGGCGAGCGCTATTTTGTACAGACCGGTGGCGGGCGTGTGGGCTCCGGCCAGCACACCACCTTGCAGTACACCCACACCTATCGCAGCGAGGCACCAAGTCTGGAGTTTGGAGCCTTTACGTCATGGCATAGCTACAGCCGCATGAGCCCATCTGCACTCAGCGGTCGTAATGCAGAAATTCTGCGCTACCTGCCAGCAGACAGCAGCCCAAATACCGACTACCTGCTGCCCGGAAACTTCCGCTTCTCGGGCGTCCAGGTCTCCACCAACATGCGCTATTCACAGGACTACACACGTCGCTTGCGACCTTTTGCCAGTCTTGCGCTGACGAATCACAGCCTGAACGGATCAGGCTATGAAGCACGTATTGGCTTCGCCGGAAATATTCTGGGCCCAGACCATCTGATGATGGGCTTCAATCTTTCCAAGACAGGACTCACCAATACCGGCACCAACCGTGAGCTGCTGCTCACCTACCGACTTCACTATTAAGACATCTAGGAACCGCTATGAACATCAACACTACTTTCGCATCGCGCATTCGCCTGATCGCTGCAGCAGGTCTGCTCGGCCTGCTCGCCGCGTGCTCCACCGTTGACCGTGCTCCTTCACCTGAACTGGTCAAAAACGTATCGTGGGCAGTGCTCCCCTTTGAGAACCACACCGAAACGCCCATGGCTGGCAGCCGTGCCGAAAGCATTGCCACCGCCATCTTGCAAGCGCGTGGTGTGAACTCCGTCAAACGCTACACGGGCGACGCCCAGCAAGACGCCTTGTTTGATGGCCAGAACGGAAAGCGTCGTGAAGATGCATTGAGCTGGGCACGCGAAGAAGGCGTGCGCTACGCATTGCTGGGATCTGTCGAAGAGTGGCGCTACAAGGTGGGTGTGGATGGCGAACCTGCTGTGGGCGTTGCGCTGGAAATCGTGGATATCAGCGAAGGCAAAACCGTATGGAGCGGCACCGGCGGCCAGAGTGGCTGGAGCCGTGAATCGCTGGCAGCTGTTGGCCAGAAGCTGATCCGAAACCTGCTCGGAACCGGCATCGCCAACGCACGCTAAGAATCGGTTCAATCAGGACAGCAGACTATGCATTCTCAAGAAATACCTGTAGCCGCCAAGGCAGCCAAGTCAGAACAAAGAAACCGAGCCTCTGATGAGTTCAAAGGCTCTCCGCTTGGCAAGCTCACGGTAGCCAGCGATAGGCCTTGGGTCATCGTTGCCGAAACTGTCCTGATTCCCGCATTCGCCCTGCTCCTGGGCTATCTCGTCAATCGTCAGGATCCTTTGTGGATTCATTCTGATTTTCCGTGGTCCTGGTTCGCGCCCATGATCATTGCCCTGCGCTACGGCCCTATTGCTGGCCTGTTCTCGGCAGGCATTCTTCTGCTGGGGTGGGCTGGTTTGAATCAGCAGGATTTCAGCCAATTTCCACAGCAGTATTTTCTTGGCGGCCTGATCATGGTCATGATCGTCGGCGAGGTCTCCAGCGTCTGGCGCAACCATTTGCGCAGAGCACAAACGGCTCGCCATTATCAGGATCAGCGCCTGGAGCAACTCGTTCGCCAGCACTATCTGCTGCGCCTGTCGCATGACCAGCTGGAGCAGCAATTGATTGGTCAGCCTGTCTCCATGCGCGACGCACTGCACCAGCTGCGCGACCTCAAGGGTACGACCAGTGATGCGCAGACGCTGCTGAACTTGCTCTCCCAGTTTTGCCAAATCAATGTGGCGAGCATTGTGCCGTTTCGCAACGGCCGCCTGAGCGATCAAAGCATCGCTCAAATTGGCGGTGCCCGCTCCATCAATCAAGATGATGCGCTGGTTCAGCAAGCCCTCTCCACACGATCCCTTTGCCATATCTCTCGCAGCTTGAAAGATGGCCAGAGCACCAGCTATGTCGTTGCAGCCCCCTTGCTTGATCTCTCGGGTGAGATGTACGGCATGCTGGTCGTGGAAGAGATGCCTTTCTTTGCCCTGCAAGAAGAGACTTTGCAAACCGTCAACCTTTTGCTGGGCTACTACACCGACAGCATTGCGGCCAACAATCTCGCACAGCCTTTGTTGCAGGTACACCCAGAGTGCCCACCCCAGTTCGCCTTTGAGTTGCAGCGCATGGAGCATGTGCTCCAGTCGAGCCAGCTGCCCAGCATCGTCCTGGCATTACAGCTCTCACCCAAAGCCATCGCGTCGGACATGCCTCAGTTCATCATGCGCATGGAACGCATGCTGGATCAATCCTGGCTCCTTGAGGGCCGTGACAAATCCGTGCTGGCCATCCTCATGCCGCTTGGATCCTTCGCTTCCAGCGAAGGCTTTCTGAACCGCCTCTCAACCCGACTCGAGCAGCGAGGCTTTCACTCTATCGAGGAGGCTGGGATTATTCCCCACACTCTCCCGATTCAGAAAAATGGTTCCATGCGGGTTCTTGATGAGATTGTCAGAATCGCCCATGCCTAACATCCTGTTTTTCATCTCAGCCGTTCTGATTGAAATCCTGGCATGGAGCGGCCTGCACCTGTTCATTAAGGATGCAGACAGCATACTGATGACCTACTTCATCGTGCACGCTGTGGCCAGCATTCTGTTTGCATTCAGCATGCGCCCCCTGATCCTCGCATCACACCGGTTGCGCGAGCACCGACTGGCCTTGCTCAGTCTTGTTGCCCTGGTGTCATTCACAATCCCCATTGCAGGAGCGGCAGGCTGCCTTGTCGCAACTCTTGCCCTGTATCGCTACCGCAATCAAGATTCATTCTCGAAGTTCCCTTCGGTGACTTTGCCTGAATTTGATCAGCACCAGTCCAGCAGCAACAGCCGCAGACCTTCGGGGCTGAAAACGTTTTTGTCCAACCAAAGTGTTCCTACTCCATCGCGCATGCGCGCCATGGTGGCATTGAGCAATGTCTCTGGCAGACTCGCATCGCCCATGCTGCGAACAGCCCTCAGCGACTCCAACGATGACTTGCGCCTGCTCGCATACAGCATGCTTGACAACAAAGAGCAGCAAATCAGCCAGGCCATTCACGATTCCCAGCAAGCTCTGGAGCACGCATATAAAAATGAAGGCACCTCTCCACTCGGCCCTCAAGGCATTCAGGCGTCCTGGGCTCTTTCAGATCTTTACTGGGAAATGATTTACCAAGGTATCGCTCAAAGCGATGTCCGTGAGCACGCAATCGCCCAGTCTCTGCATTACTGCCTTGCGGTTCTGCAGGAGCAGCCCGACAACGCATTGCTCACCTTGCGCAAAGGCAGGTTGATGCAATTGCGTAAAGACTACAAGCAGGCACAAGACGCTTACGAAGCCGCGCTAGAGCAAGGCCTGCCTGCAGCTCGCGTCATTCCCTATTTGGCTGAGATTTATTTTCTGCAGCACGACTATTCAAAAGCTCAGCGACTCATGCAAATGCTTGACCCCACTCAAGCCCCGCAAAACCTGCGACCCAGCATGAAGTATTGGAGTGCGGCATGAACGCCCCCATCCCCAAAGCCCAGCAGGCCGATATTGCGCTGCTGCTGGAAGGCACGTACCCGTATGTCAGCGGTGGTGTCTCCAGCTGGGTACAGCAAATTTTGCATGCCTACCCGCAATACAAGTTCGCGATCGTTTTCCTCGGTAGCAAACGTGAAGACTATGCAGAGTTTCGTTACAAGCTACCTGCCAACGTCGTTCATTTCCAGGAACACTTTCTCTACGATGGTCTGAGCAGCACGGAAGAGCCGGCGCCTGTCAAAGGCAGTCCGCATGAGTTTGAAAAAATCAGAAAATTTCTGACCTCTCTTGAAACCTGCGACGAATCGAGGGAATCCAGGCAGAAAATCCTGGATGAAATACTGGCTATCACGCAAGCAATCCGTCCCAACGGCGGCATACCGCTGGACGATTTTCTGCACAGCGAAGAAGCCTGGAACCTGATCCGGGACAGCTACCGACGCCACTGCACGGACCCGTCCTTTGTCGACTTTTTCTGGACAGTTCGCATCATGTTCAAGCCCCTGTGGCTGCTTTCAGAAATTGCCGAAAACCTGATTCCCGTGCGCATTCTGCATACCGTGTCCACCGGCTACGCAGGCTTTCTGGGCGGGCTGCTGCATCACCAGCGCCAGTTGCCCCTGATTCTTTCCGAGCACGGCATCTACACCAAAGAACGGCAGATCGACTTGCTGAAAAGCTCCTGGATTCGGGACAACCGCAACCTCTTTCAGCGCGACCCCATGGAGGTCTCTTTCTTCCGCAAAATGTGGATTCAGTTCTTTGAATGGATGGGACGCTTTTGCTACAACGCAGCCAACCCCATCATTGCGCTCTACGAAACCAACCGCCTGCGCCAGATCAATGATGGCGCCGAAGCCGAGCGCACACGCAACGTACCCAATGGCATACGCCTTGAACGCTTTGTACCCTTGCGCAGCATGAGAGCAGCGACGACTCCGCCGGTGCTGTGCCTGATTGGCCGTGTCGTTCCCATCAAGGACATCAAGACCTTTATCCGCTCCATGCGCCGCATCGTCAACAAGCTGCCTGAAGCTCAAGCCTGGATTGCAGGCCCTACGGATGAAGATCCCAACTATGTGCAGGAATGCAAAAACCTGGTCGCCAGCCTCAGCCTGCAAGATCACGTCAAATTCCTGGGCATGCAACGCATCGAAGACCTGATGCCTCTCGTGGGTCTTGTCGTCCTGTCTTCCGTCAGTGAAGCACTCCCCCTCGTCATCCTTGAAGCTCAGGCCTCTGGTGTCCCAGTGGTCAGCACCGATGTGGGCTCCTGCAATCAGTTGATCAATGGCCTCGACGAAGCCGACCAGGCTCTGGGCAGTTGCGGCCGCATTGTTGGCATTGCCAACCCTGAAGCACTGGCCGATGCATCGCTGGAGCTGCTGACAGCCCCTCAGAAATGGCAGGAAGCCAGCGCTGCAGGCATTGCGCGCGTAGAGCGCTATTACACCGACGACTTGCTCTTTGATCGTTATCGCCAGATTTACGACAACGCGCTCGACTCATCTCGGGAGGCCCACTAATGGCTGGCATTGGATTTGAACTACGCCACATGCTGCGCAAAAACACGCTGTCCAGCGTGCTGCAAGCCTATGCATACGCAGGCGTGATTGGCTCAGGCCCCTGGGTTTTTTCCATCATCGGCGTCCTGCTGGTGGGGATCTTTAGCGTTGGCGTGATTGCACCGCCGCTGCTTATCACGCAGTTTCAGACCTCCGTTACCTATCTGGTGGCGTTCAGTCTGATTCTGACGGGCCCGGCTCAGCTGGCATTTACACGCTTCATCTCGGACCGTCTTTTCCTCAAGCAGGACAGCGTCGTTATGCCCAATCTGCACGGGCTGCTGCTGGTGATTGTGGCGCTTGCGGCCATGTTCGGTGGCATCACGCTGTTCACCTTGCTGAGTGAGCAAAGCTTTCTGTACCGCATCCTGATGCTGGCGGGCTTCACATTGATGTGCATGGTCTGGACCATGGCCGTGCTGCTATCGGGCCTCAAGCAATACAAGGCCATCACGGCGCTGTTTGCCTTTTGCTACGCGCTGATCGTGGTGCTGGCCCTGCCACTGCGTCACTGGGGGCTTGAGGGTCTGCTGATAAGCTTTATCTGCGGCCATGCGCTGCTGGTTGCAGGTATGTGGTCGCTCATTTTGAAAAGCTTCCCTCTGCCAGAGCGCTGGATCTCATTCGATTTCAGCAAGCGCTCGATGATCTTCCCCTCGCTGCTTGCCATTGGTCTGCTCTACAACATGGCGATCTGGATGGACAAGATCATGTTCTGGTATTTTTTACCGACATCCCAGCCCATCATTGGCGGCCTGCGCGCCTCGTTGATTTACGACATTCCGGTCTTCCTCTCCTACCTCTCCATCATCCCGGGTATGGCCGTATTTCTGGTGCGCATTGAGACGGATTTTGTGGAGTACTACGATAAGTTTTTCAACGCCGTACGCGAAGGCGGCTCTCTGGAATTCATCGAATCCATGCGCAATGAAATGGTTTATTCCATTCAGACTGGCCTGAGTGAAATTGCCAAGATTCAGACCATTGCCGTTCTGGTGACTTTTGTCGCTGGGCCAGCCTTGCTTGAGCTGCTTGGAATTTCTCAGCTTTACCTGCCGCTATTGCATGTTCAGGTGGTCGGTACTGGACTGCAGGTTGGCGTCATGGCTGTGCTTAATATCTTCTTCTACCTCAATGAGCGCCGCATCATTTTGATGCTCTGCACCTTGATGCTGGTACTCAATGTCGCGTTCACCGCCGTTTCTCTGGCGCTTGGCGCGGCCTTCTACGGCTATGGCTTCACGCTTGCCATGCTGGTGACGCTGTGTGTCGGTCTGGTGTGCCTCACACGCTCCATGGATCGACTGGAATACAGAACCTTCATGCTGCAATAAAGGTGGCATAAAAAAGCCCTTGGCCCGGTGCAAGTTGCACAGACCAAGGGCTTTTTTAATGTCAAAGATGTATCAGTAGCTCTTCAGCGTTTGTGCAGCCTGCCAGTGCTGGCCAGGTGCCACGACCACGGCAGTATCAATGGCCGCGGCTTCTACACACAGCATGTGCTGCCAGCTGTCCGCTTCCATGTCTTTGAGCGTGGCGCAGAGCGCCGGGCCGGGGTTCCAGACCACGGTTTCGCGCCAAGGCTCGTCTTGCGCAATCTGCAGCCATGGCTGGCCTGCGGCCTGCAGCTGCAAAGCATCAGCCGCACGGGGATAGACGCGATCGGTCTCAGCGCCAAAGCGCACAGCGCCTTGCTGCGTGATGTGGGTATCGGGCACTACCGCTGCAGCATCCCAGTAGGTCAGGCCTTCTAGGCCGTGCAAACTGGCTTGCTCAACCTGCGGCACACGCAGATAGCTGTGCAGGGCTGCGGTAAAAGGCAAATCTTGCAGACCACGGTTATGCACAGCCAGCTGAACGCTTAGCAAGCCGGGCTTGAGCTGCAACGTCAGCAGTGCTTCAAAGGCATGCGGCCAGACGTCTCGTGACTCTTCGCTGTCCTTCAGTCGCAAGGTGAGCTGAACGCCGTCTTCGCCCCAGGGCAAGGCGTCATCGGCCGACCAGTGGGAGACCCGCGCAAAGCCATGCTTGACCAAGGGGCCGCGCTGGTTGAACTGGGGAAAGCAGACGGGAATGCCGCCGCGAATGGCGGTCTGCCCGTCATGCGCAGCCTTGGGACTGAGGAACAAGCGCTCCTCACCACGGCTCACCCATGACAGCACCTGTGCACCTTGCAAGCTGACCAAGGCAGAATCACCTTGATTCAGCTTTAAAGCGATAGCAGGCAGCCCTTGCCAGTCAACGGCTTGGGCCTGAAAGGTCACATCAGTCACCCGACAGCTCGTCGGCACGCTCTTGGCCTGCAGCGAAGTCCAAGTCGCCGGTGTAGATGGCGCGACCGCAGATCACGCCTTCGACGCCTTCGCTCTCTACCGCGCACAGGGCTTCGATGTCAGCCATGCCCGCCAGACCGCCCGAGGCGATGACAGGAATCTTCAGCGACTGAGCCAGCTTGACGGTGGCGTCCACGTTGATGCCGGTCAGCATGCCGTCGCGGCCGATGTCGGTGTAGATGATGGATTCCACGCCCCAGCCTTCAAAGCGCTTGGCGGTCTCGATCACATCCTGGCCGGTGAGCTTGCTCCAGCCGTCGATGGCGACCTTGCCATCCTTGGCATCCAGGCCCACGATGATGTGGCCGGGGAAGGCGCTGCAGGCATCTTGCAGAAAACCGGGGTCCTTCACGGCAGCGGTGCCGATGATGAGGTATTCGATGCCCAGATCGATGTAGCGCTCAATCGTGTCCAGATCACGAATGCCCCCGCCCAGTTGCACGGGGATCTCCCCGTTCACCGCTTTGAGAATGCTCTTGATGGCACCCAGATTTTTGGGCTGGCCCGCAAAAGCGCCATTCAAGTCCACCAGATGCAAACGACGTGCACCGGCTTCAAGCCACTTGGTGGCCATGGCAGCGGGGTCTTCGCCGAAGGTAGTGGACTGGTCCATATCACCCTGAATGAGGCGAACGCAGTGGCCGTCCTTGAGGTCAATAGCGGGGATGAGCAACATGATGGTGGTCTGCTAGCAAAGATGGCCGTCTGAGTTGGCCAGTGCATAAAGAAACAACTTCAGGGCTTCCAGCCCAGGAAGTTACGGAACAACGCCAGCCCCTGATCCGAGCTTTTCTCGGGGTGGAACTGGGTTGCGAAAATATTATCGCGTGCAACGGCACATGCAAAAAGGCCGCCGTAATCTGTCTCGGCGGCGCAATGCTCGCCTTGTTGCACCTGTGCATAAAAGCTGTGCACAAAGTAATAGAAGCTGCTATCAGGAATGCCCGCCCACAGCGCATGGGGCTTGCCGCCCTGCACTTTCAGTGACACCTGGTTCCAGCCCATCTGCGGCACTTTGAAGCGGCTGCCATCGGCCTGCATACGGCCGGCCAGATCGAACTTGCGCACATTGCCGGGGATCAGCCCCAGCCCCGGCACATCGCCTTCGTCGCTGTGGTCCAGCAGCATCTGCATACCCACGCACACACCAAACAGCGGTTTGTTGGCTGCTGCATCCAGCACGGCAGGTTGCAGGCCGGACTCGCGCAGCTCGCGCATGCAGTCGGGCATGGCACCCTGACCGGGCAGGACCACGCGGTTGGCGGCGTAGACCACATCGGGGTCGGCTGTGACAACCACATCCCAGCCCGTATCGGCAGCGGCCGTGCGCACCGCCTGCGAGACCGAGCGCAGATTGCCCATGCCGTAGTCGACGACTGCCACGGTATTGTTCTTCAAATTCATAGCATTTACCGCTTTTGAATAGTAGCGTTCAACATGGTTTGATACTCAAGTCCATATTGAACAGGCGCCAGCCGCTCTTGTTTACAGAGCACCCTTGGTCGATGGAATCACGCCCGCCATGCGCTCGTCATGCTCCAGCGCAAAGCGCACGGCGCGAGCGAAAGCCTTGAAGATGGTCTCGCACTGGTGATGGGCGTTGAAGCCCTTCAAATTATCGATGTGCAGCGTAACGCCCGCGTGGTTCACAAAGCCCTGGAAGAACTCATACACCAGCTGTGTGTCGAGCTGACCAATACTGCCGGAGGTGAACTTCACATCCATGTGCAGACTGGGGCGGCCCGAGAAATCGATCACCACGCGCGAGAGCGCCTCGTCCAGCGGCACATAAGCGTGGCCGTAGCGGCGAATGCCCTTTTTATCGCCAATAGCCTTGGCAAAGGCCTGGCCCAGCGTGATACCGATGTCTTCCACCGTGTGGTGGCCGTCGATATGTAGGTCTCCCGCGCATTCGATGTCCATGTCGATCAGGCCGTGGCGGGCAATCTGATCCAGCATGTGATCGAGAAAACCGATGCCCGAGTTGAGGCTGGCCTTGCCCGTTCCGTCGAGGTTGACGCGCACCGCCACGCGAGTTTCCGCCGTGTTGCGGGTGACTTCTGCCGTGCGGGGCAGCGGCGCTGCGGTGGAGGGAACAATATTGCTCACAGGGATTCCTTCAATGCCGCCAACATCTGGGCGTTTTCTTCGCGGGTGCCTACGGTCAGGCGCAGGCAGTTATGGAGCAGAGGGTGCATGGCCGATACGTTTTTGACCAGCACGCCACGTTGTTTCATCTCGGTTTGCACTTTACCGGCATCGGCCACGCGCAGCAGCACCATATTGGCTTCAGACGGCCAGACTTTCTCTACGCCCTTCATGGCGACCAGCGCATCGATCAGAGGCTGGCGTTCGGCCCGAATGGCGGCGGCTTGCTCGGCATACAGCGATTCATGCTCCAGCGCAAAAATGGCCGTTTCGCAGTTCAGCACGCTGATGTTGTAGGGCGGGCGCACCTTGTCCAGCTCGTTGACGATGGCGGATGGGCCAATCAGATAACCGAGACGCGCACCGGCCAGACCAAACTTGCTGAGCGTGCGCATCAGCAGCACATGGGCGTTGCGTGCAGGATCGGCCTTCATGCGAGTGACCCAGCTGCGGCTGGCGAATGGCTGGTAGGCCTCATCCATGATGACCAAACCGCCAATTTGGGCCACGGCATCAATCACGGCCTGTACCTTGTCCTCGGCCCACAGCGTGGCTGTGGGGTTGTTGGGGTAGGCGATGTAGGTGATGGCGGGCTGGTGCTCGGCAATGGCGGCCTGCATGGCGGGCACATCAAGGTCAAAGTCTTCGGTCAGCTGCACGCCGACAAAATCCAGGCCCTGCAGCTTGGCAGACAGCGGGTACATCACAAAGCCGGGCATGGGTGCCAGCATCTTGGCGCGTGCATCGCTGCAAGGCTGGGCCGTGGCCAGCGCCAGCAAGGTGATGATTTCGTCCGAGCCATTGCCCAGCAGCACCGAGGTACCCGCAGGCGCGCCAGCGTAATCGGCCAGCATTTTTTTCAGCACTTCCTGGCGCTCGCCGGGGTAGCGGTTGATTTCAAGCGCACCCAGATGCTCACCCAGCTTCTTCTGCAGCTCCAGCGGCAGACGGTAGGGATTCTCCATCGTGTCCATCTTCAGCAGGCCTTGTGCGGGCTGAATGTGGTAGCCCTGCATGGCGCGCACATCGGCGCGAATGCGTTGCAGGGCCTTGGATTGGATGTCTTGAGCAGTCATGGTTTCACTCTTTCACACAGGGCTTGCGTTGGCCAATGCAGTCATGCAGTTCTGGCGCTCAAGCCTCAAGATTCGGATTAGCCGCCTGCTGCAGCGGGTGCAGCACCGTCACGCCGCCAAACTCTGCGCCGTGGGGCAGGTACAGGCTTAGCATCTGGTTGCAGCCGCTGTGCTGGGCGCAGGCAACAGCCAGGCAATCGCCAAAGTCCAGCGCGTGGCGGGCTTGCACGGCCCAGGCGGTTTCCAGCGTGGCGGCGTCGGTTTTCCAGGGCGTCCAGGTCTGATAGCGGCGAATGGCGGCGCGGGCATCGCCCTGCGGCATAGGCACGGCGGCGGTTGTGGCCTGGTCATAAAACTCAACCAGCGCCTGATTGCTGGTGCGGCCGCTGCGACTGCGCCACAGCAAATCCAGCCATTCCAGCGTGGCCGCATACAGATCGCCTCCGGCAGCATCTTCCGCCGCAATCAGCACGGAGGTATCGACAAACACGGGGTTCATGGAGCCACCCCGGTTTCAAGATTATTTGAGCCTGTCGCGCGCTTGCTGCTTGCGCTACGCGCTATAGGTTTTACAGGCTCGGCAGCGCTCTGGTTCCAGCTGCGCTCGTCCGTGCGCCATGCCAGATAGGCGCGCTCATAGGCGTCTTCGCGCTGCATCATCTCGGCCATGAAGTCACCCAGCATGCGAGAGACACTGCTGCCGCGCCGTGCCGCTTCAATGCGGGCCCAGTCAAGCACGCTGTCTTCGACGGTGATGGTGACGTTCTTCATGCTCTGAATGGTACACGAATTTCGTGCAACACGAAATTCGTGTTGATCAACATCGCCATCAACCGAGCATAGAACAGGCCATCTCCCCCACTTGTCGCAAGGCCTGCAGATGCTGCGGCGTCCAGTCTCCTCCCAGACCCAAGCGTATCCCTTGCTTAAAGCGGCCTGCAGCGCCAAACAGCGCGCCCGGCGCTATGAGGATCTGCTGCGCCAAGCAGGCTTGGTGCAAGGCCGCAGCATCCAGCGGCGCGGGCAACTCCAACCACAGCAGCAGGCCACCGGACGGGTCGCTGACCCGCGTGCCTGCCGGAAAGCTCTGTGCAATCACCTGCCGTGCCTGCCCCACCCGCGCAGCAATGGCGGCGCGCAGCTGACGCATGGCGGCGTGGTGACCTGCCTGCGAGATCAGATCGGCCAGCGCCAGTTCCAGCACTGCTGACTGGCCGCCGGCCTGCATCTCCTTGATGTGGCGCAGCCTGTCCGTCCAGCGTCCCGCTTCCAGCCAGCCCAGCCTCAGACCCGGCGCCAGCGTCTTAGAAAACGAGTGGCAGAGCATGACCTGCCCCGTGCTGTCATAGGATTTGAGGCTGCGGCGCATGGCATCGCCTTCGGCCAGATCGGCGTAGATGGCATCCTCGATCACGGGCAGGTCATGCTGCACCGCCAATTGCACCAGTCGCTTGCGCTCGGCCTGAGGCATGCAACTGCCCAGCGGGTTGCTGAGCGTGGGCACCAGCAGAAGCGCTTTGACGGGCTGAGTGTCCAGCGCCAGCTGCAGCGCGTCCAGGGAAATGCCGTGGCGCGGGTGACAGGGAATTTCCAGCGCCTTCAGCTGCAAGGCTTGCAACACCTCGAGAAATGAGAAATGCGTGGGCGATTCCAGTGCCACCACATCACCGGGCTCGGTAACTGCGCGCAGACACAGGGCCACGCTATCCATGCAGCCGCCGGTGATGAGAATGCGTTCCGGATCAAGACTGCAGCCCAGTCCCACTGCATAACGCGCCAATGCACGCCGCGCTTCTTCATGCCCGTCCGATCCGGGATAAGTGCACAGCAGGTGGCGGTGCTTTTGCACCGAGCGCGTCACGGCACGGCGCACACGGTCGGGGTTGAGCAAATCAATGCCGGGTGTGCCGCTGCTGAAGGACACCATGCCCTCGGGCTGCTCACGACCCAGAACGCGCTGCCCCAGCCAGTCCAGCGAGACGGCCCGCGGGCGACGCATGGGGCGGGCAATCTTAGGTTCGGGCAGTTGCACGACGCGCGGTGCCACAAAAAAGCCGGAGCGCGGCCGCGCCGTGATCTGCCGTGCATCTTCCAGCCAGTGGTAGGCCTGCACCACCGTGGTCTGCGCCACCCCGTACTGACGAGCCAACATGCGTACGGACGGCAGCTTTTCCCCATATGACAGAGTCCCTTGGCGTATCGCCTGGCTCAGCTGCCCGGCAATCTGCAAGTAGCGCGGTGTGGATGCATCGAATTCCATAGCGCCATTCTGTACTGCCTACATTCAAGCCATACAGCACAGATGAATTGCAGTACGACCAGTACAGAAGCGCTGCAGCCCTCATCTGTACTCATTCACATTTTGCCGCACTGTGGCTGGCGAAATGCATGCTCATTTTGCACAGTCAGGGCATGCACTCAGCCCTTACTCCTCAACCCTGGAACACCTTATCTCTGCCCGCTGCCGCAGCAGTACAGACGCTGCACATCCGCACCGGCCAAAGCCTCTGGCTGCAGGCGCTGAACGGCATCGTCTGGCTGACCTGTGAGGGCCAACTGGCAGATAGCTTTCTGCACCCCGGCCAATCGCTGCGCATTACCGGGCCTGCCAAGCTATACCTCGGGGCGCAAGGATCGCAAAAATCTCAGGGAGCCAGCCTGCGCTGGTGCGATGCCGCTGTCGCGCCGCCACCAGCTCTTGCTGCATCTACGACACCAGCCTGACGCTGCCGATAAAAAAGGCTCGATAAGATCGAGCCTCAGACGGGAACGCCACGCGCCTTAGCGTCGGTACTGCGGTGGCGGCGCGTACTGGCGGCCATCGGCCGGAAAGGCGCTAGGGTCACGCGGATCTCCCAGCTCCACCTCTGGCGCACGGCGACGGGGCATATCAGGGTCGCGCTCATCAAGGCGCACCTCAAACAGCGCCGAGCCAATCACACCCACATTGCGGGCATCACCCGCTGGTGTGTTGCTGGCATAAGCACGCCCCTTGGCCGAGAAGCGAAAGGCGGCTACTTCGCGGTCACTCTTGCGAAAGCCGTCAATCACTAGGCGCTCACCGGGGCGCAGCAAATAGCCAGCGCTTTGAATGCTGCCGGGCTGACCACTCAGCACATCCAGCCCGTCCACGGTGGCGACGACTTCGTAATAGCGTTTGCTGCGATTGGTGTAGACCAGTTCATAGCGCTCCCCGTTGCGTCCGGCCACATGAAAATCCTTGGCACCACGGGTGGAGAAAATGCGCAGCGCAGCGCCATTGCCGCCGAGCACTTGCAACTCCACATCTCCATCGGCCAGCAGTGCATCGGTCTGCTGCTCGGCATATTTGCCCAGCGCACGGCGAATGCTGTCTTCGTCCGAATAGCGCATCTGCCCCACGTCCTGCGGACGATCTGGCGTCAACCGTGATGCCTGCACCGTCTTGGTGACCGACTCGCGCCCCTCGCCCCATTGCGTGCCCAAGGTGGACTGGGCCTTAGCCGCTTGTGGCGCAGCCATGCGGGCACTGGAGGTCTCTGCCATTGCGGCGGTCTGGCTGCCACTACGGCTTCCCTCGCTCGGTGGCGGCATGCTGCAAGCCGCCAGACCCGCTGCCACCAATAACCCCATTAGCGAACGCCACCAGCGCACGCGCCACATTGCCATGTTTGAACCCATGAACTCGCTCCTTGCTTACGGATGAATGCCCGTCAGTGTCGCTGCAAAGCCCTCAGACATGAGTCGTCCAACACCTTAAAAGCCACTCTGACACTTCAAACCGCAAACGATGGACATAAAAAAGCCGCGTTCTGTGACGCGGCTGGGTTCGGATGCGGAAACGGCTTTACTTCAGGCGCATCTCAGCCGCACGGGCGTGACCCTGCAGGCCTTCACCATAGGCCAAGATAGCCGCCGTCTTGCCCAGCACCTGGGCACCGGCTTCGCTCACTTCAATGATGGAGCTGCGCTTCTGGAAGTCGTACACACCCAGAGGCGACGAGAAGCGCGCTGTGCCGCTGGTGGGCAGCACGTGGTTGGGGCCTGCGCAGTAGTCGCCCAGCGACTCCGACGTGTACGCACCCAAGAAGATCGCACCGGCGTGCTTGAGGGAAGGCTCCCAGCGATGCGGGTCGCAGCTGGAGACCTCCAGATGCTCAGGCGCAATGCGGTTGCTGATGGCGCAGGCTTCTTCCATATCGCGGGTCAAAATCAGCGCGCCACGGTCGTTCAGGCTCTTGGCGATGATGGCCTTGCGAGGCATCTCGGGCAGCAGGCGGTCGATTTCTCGCTGCACGGCGTCGATATAGGCGGCATCGGGGCACAGCAAGATGGACTGGGCCAGCTCATCGTGCTCGGCCTGACTGAACAGGTCCATTGCCACCCATTCCGGCGGCGTGGTGCCATCGGCCAGTACCAAAATTTCAGAGGGGCCTGCAATCATGTCGATGCCGACGACGCCGAACACGCGCTTTTTGGCGCTGGCGACGTAGGCATTGCCGGGGCCGGTGATCTTGTCTACCTTGGGCACAGTGGCTGTGCCGTAGGCCAGCGCGGCCACAGCCTGCGCACCGCCAATGGTGAAGGCACGCGTTACGCCCGCCACGTATGCGGCAGCCAGCACCAGCGGGTTCTTTTCACCCTTGGGCGTGGGCACGACCATGATGATCTCGGGCACGCCGGCCACATGGGCGGGGATGGCGTTCATCAGCACGCTGCTGGGATAGGCGGCCTTGCCGCCTGGCACGTAGATGCCTACGCGGTCCAGCGGGGTGACCTTCTGGCCCAGCAAGGTGCCGTCTTCGTCGCGGTAGCTCCAGCTTTCACCGTTGGCCTTTTTCTGGGCCTCGTGGTAGCTGCGCACACGGCGGGTGGCCGCTTCCAGCGCTTCGCGCTGCTCGGTGGGCAGACTGTCGAAAGCGGCTTTCAGCTCTTGCTTGGTCAGCTCCAGAGCGCTCATGGATTCAGCCGTCAACGCATCAAAGCGGGCGGTGTACTCCAGCACGGCGGCATCGCCGCGCTTTTGCACATCGGCCAGGATGTCGGCCACGCGCTGCTCGATCGCTGCGTCCGTGTCGGCCGACCAATGCAGACGCTGCGCAAAATCATGTTCGAATGTGGCATCAGCGGTTGATAGACGGGCGGGAGCAGCTACGAATTCCATAGTATTTACCAGTGGGGAAGATCAGTTGTTTTTGGCGGCGACGGCTTGCGCAAATGCATCAATGATGTGGCGCAGCGGAGCTTGCTTGAGCTTGAGCGAGGCCTGGTTGACGACCAGACGCGAGCTGATGTCAATGATGGACTCCACCTCGACCAGATCATTGGCCTTGAGGGTGTTGCCGGTGGAAACCAGGTCAACAATAGCGTCAGCCATGCCAGTCAGCGGGGCCAGTTCCATGGAGCCGTAGAGCTTGACCATGTCCACGTGCACACCCTTTTGCGCGAAGAAGTTGCGCGCAATTTCGGTGTACTTGGTGGCAATGCGCAGGCGCGCACCTTGCTTGACGGCGTGCTGGTAATCAAAACCATTGCGCACGGCCACGCTGACGCGGCACTTGGCGATCTGTAAGTCCAGCGGCTGGTACAGACCCTGGCCACCATGCTCGATCAGCGAGTCCAGACCGGACACACCCAGATCCGCACCGCCGTACTGCACGTACACGGGTACATCAGACGCACGTACCAGCACCACGCGCACATCGGGACGGTTGGTGTCAAAAATCAGCTTGCGCGACTTTTCCACGTCTTCCGTCACCTCAATGCCAGCGGCAGCCAGCAAGGGCACGGTTTCTTCAAAGATACGGCCCTTGGAGAGAGCAATAGTGATCGTCATTCTGAAACTCTCTCGATATCCGCACCCAGTGCACGCAGCTTCTCTTCCATGCGGTCGTAGCCACGGTCCAGGTGATAGATGCGGTCCACCAGCGTTTCACCTTCAGCCACCAGACCGGCAATGACCAAACTGGCAGAGGCACGCAGATCGGTCGCCATCACGATGGCGCCAGACAGGCGCTTGCCACCTTCGATACTGGCCACGCGGCCATCGGTGATGATGCGTGCACCCAGGCGCACCATCTCGTTGACGTGCATGAAGCGGTTTTCAAAGATGGTTTCGGTCACCACGCTGGTGCCTTCGGCCACCAGATTCAGGGCCATGAACTGGGCCTGCATATCGGTGGGGAAGCCCGGGTACTCGGTGGTGCGAAAGCTTTGAGCCTTCAGCTTGCCGTCAGAGCTTACCTTCAGGCCGCCTTCCACAGACTCCACCTTGACGCCCGCTTCTTGCAGCTTGTCGATGACCGCGCCCAAATGGTCAGCACGTGCATGGCGCAGCAGCGCCTCGCCACCCGTGGCCGCCACGGCGCACAGGAAGGTGCCCGCTTCAATACGGTCGGCCACCACGTCGTGCTCGCAGCCGTGCAGCTTGTCCACGCCCTGGATAGTGATGCGGCTGGTGCCCTGACCCGTGATCTGGGCGCCCATCTTGATCAACATCTCGGCCAGATCGCTGATTTCAGGCTCCATGGCCGCGTTTTCCAGCACGGTCTCGCCATCCGCCAGCGCGGCGGCCATCAGAAAGTTCTCGGTACCGGTCACTGTCACCATGTCGGTGGTGATGCGCGCGCCCTTCAGCTTTGTCCAGCCTTCAGGCAGGCTGGCGTGCATATAGCCGTTTTCCACGGTGATGATGGCACCCATGGACTGCAAGCCCTTGATGTGCTGATCCACCGGGCGCGAGCCAATCGCGCAGCCGCCGGGCAGCGACACCTTGGCCTTGCCAAAGCGGGCCAGCAGCGGGCCCAGAGCCAGCACCGAGGCGCGCATGGTCTTGACCAGCTCGTAAGGGGCTTCGGGGGTCAGGCTGTCGGGGGCGACAAAGCTGATGCCACCGCGCTCGCCATGGGTCTCGGTCGTCACGCCCATGTTACCCAGCAACTTGCGCATGGTGGCCACGTCATGCAGACGCGGCACGTTGTGCAGATGCACTGGCTCGTTGGTGAGCAGTGCTGCGCACATCTCAGGCAAAGCGGCGTTTTTGGCGCCAGAAATCAGCACTTCGCCCTGGAGGGGACGACCACCGTGGATCTTGAGTTTGTCCATGGCTACAAGCCTTGATATGTTTATGTAAGAAAAACGCCTCTAGCGCATATTGGTAAAGCGCTAGAAGCTATCAAATTTGAATTTTGCCTGACCTCAGGCCTGGGCAGCAGCCCACTCAGCGGGCGTAAATGTCTTCATCGACAACGCATGGACTTCATCCGTCGCAATGCGGTTGCCCAGCGTGCCATAGACCATGCGCTGACGGCCCAGCGGGCGCTGACCTTCAAAGCTGATCGAAACAATGGTGGCAAACCAGTGCCGGCCATCGCCTTCCAGCGCAATATGCTCGCAGGGCAGGCCGGCGGTGATCAGGTCTTTGAGTTGGTCTGCAGTCATGAGTTAGCCTTTAAGCGCAGGGCTGGCGAAACCGGTCATTGTCTCGCAAGCAGCCATGCGTGAATCCTGAAATCAGTTACGAATCTTGTAGCCAATGCGCAGCAGATGCACGGCCAGTGCACTCACGGCCAGCCAGGCTCCGCCCACAATGGCAAAGCTCAGCCAGGGCGAGACATCGCTCTGCCCGAAGAAGCCGTAGCGGAAACCGTCAATCATGTAGAAGAACGGGTTGACATGGCTGATCGCCTGCCAGAAGCCGGGCAGCGAATGCACGGAATAGAACACGCCCGACAGAAAGGTCAGCGGCATGATCAGAAAGTTCTGAAACGCAGCCATCTGGTCGAACTTCTCGGCCCAGAGTCCGGCGATGACACCCAGCGTGCCCATCAGCGCGCAGCCCAGAAAGCCGAAGACCAGAATCCACAGCGGCGCGGCAAAGCCGGGCACGGCAAAGAACAGCGTGACCACAAACACGCCAAAGCCCACCAGCAGGCCGCGCAGGATGGCCGCGCCCACATAGGCGCTGAACCAGGCCCAGTGCGACAACGGCGTGAGCAGCACAAACACCAGCGAGCCCATGATCTTGCTCTGCACCAGACTGGAGGAGCTGTTGGCAAACGCGTTTTGCAACATGCTCATCATCACCAGTCCGGGAATCAGAAACGCGGTGTAGGGAATGCGGTCGTAGACCATGACGCGGCCGTCCAGCACATGGCCGAAGACCAGCAGATACAGCACTGCCGTGAGTACGGGGGCGGCCACGGTCTGAAAGCTCACCTTCCAGAAGCGCAGCACTTCCTTTTTGAGCAGGGTTTGCCAGCCGTTCATGCCACACCTCCGGCTGCCGCCGCTGTCATAGAGCCTTCATTCATGATGTGGATGAACACATCTTCCAGATCCGCACGGCGAATTTCCACATCTTCAGGCGTCACGCCACCCTGGCGCAAAGCGGCCAGCAGCTGCTCCACATCGCCCGCATGGGCCGCAGGAATCTGCACGATTCGGCCCGTAACCCGGGCGCGATCGGCTACGGCCTTGGGCAATGCGCTATCCGTCTTGAATTGAAGAACGTTGCTGGAAGCAGACTTGAGCAGCTCGCTCATGGGCGAGAGCTTGATGATCTCGCCACGCTTGAGCATGGCCACGCGGCTGCACAGCGCCTCGGCCTCTTCCAGGTAATGGGTCGTCAGCAAGACCGTATGGCCTTGCTTGTTAAGCTTGGCGATGAAGTGCCACAGCGTCTGGCGCAGCTCCACATCCACACCCGCCGTGGGTTCATCGAGCACGATGATGGGCGGTTTGTGCACCAGCGCCTGCGCGACCAGCACACGGCGCTTCATGCCGCCAGAAAGCTGACGCATATTGCTGTGTGCTTTGTCTGTCAGACCCAGGCTGTCAAGCAGCTCATCAATCCAGTCGTCATTGTTTTTGACGCCGAAATAACCAGACTGAAACTGCAGCGCCTCGCGCACATTGAAGAAGGGGTCGAACACCAACTCCTGCGGCACGATGCCCAGCTTGCGGCGTGCATCCGAGAAATTGGCCTGGACATCGCTGCCCTGCACCAGCACACGCCCGCCAGAGGCGCGTGCCAATCCGGCCAGAATGCTGATCATCGTGGTCTTTCCCGCGCCATTAGGGCCGAGAAGACCGAAGAATTCACCTTCCTCGATATCCAGGCTCACTGAATTGAGCGCCTGAAAATCCCCTTTAGGGGTTCGGTAGGTCTTGGAGACTGATTGGAATGAGACTGCGGGCATGTAGCCCATGATTCTAGAGCTTGCCTGCCGCTTGTGCCGCAGCGGGGCTTAGCGATTCACAAGGATTCGGCAGCTAAACCCCTGCAACCCTGCCTAACCTTGCTTGGCGGCAGCATCTGAGCCCGGCATGAGGGGCGGCAGCAACAAATTATCAACCCCATACAGGGTGGCCATGGACTGCAGCCCCTTGGGCAGGCCGCTGACGATCAGCTGCTTGCCCACTTCCTGCGCCGCGCGGCGGCAGGCCAGCAGCACGGCCAGAGCCGCAGAGTCAAACACCTTGACGGCGCTGGCATCCACCACCACCTGTGAATCTGCATGGCCTGTGACCAGAGGTCGCAGACGCTGCAGACAATCACGCCCCTGACGGTAGGTCAGTTCCTTGGGCAATTGCAGAGAGTTGGTAGCAGACTTGGCCATGAGGACTAAAGCTTTACGCTTATTTAGTGACGTTCGCAGGCATGGAGCTGCGCGACGCCAGAGTCTTGATCAGGCCATCGATGCCGTGGGCATTGATTTCCTGCGAAAACTGGTTGCGGTAGGTTTCCACCAGCCACACACCCAGCACGTTCAGGTTGTAAATCTTCCAGCCGTCGGCCTGCTTTTCCAGACGGAAGTCCAGTTGCACAGGCTCGCCACGACCATTGACCTGCGTACGCACCAGCACATCAGTGTCACCAGCGGCCATGCGCAGAGGCTTGACGGTGATGGTCTGGTCGCCCACTTGCGACAGAGCACCCGAGTAGGTACGAATCAGCAGTGCCTTGAATTCATCCTGCAGCTTCTGGCGCTGATCAGGCGTGGCTTGACGCCAAGCGGGACCCACTGCAGCCGAAGTCATGCGGCGGAAGTCCACATAAGGCATGACCTTTTCGTTGACCAACGCATTGATCTTGCTGGAATCACCATTGCGCAGCGAGGTATCTTTCTTGATGGTCTCCAGCACATCTGCCGAAACGCGCTTGACCAGCAGATCAGGCGTTTCATCAGCAGCCTGAGCTGGCAAACCCAGATTCAGAGCCAGCATGGCACCAGCAGCCATGCCCCATACGCGACGAGTAATTTTCATTGATTTCTCTCCTGGGCCTGCAGTGTCACCGCACTTGCCCATCCCGTGGACATTCTTTGTAAGCAGCTGCAGAGCAGCTTATTGACCTTCAGGTGGCAGCTTGCCAGCGTTGTCGTCATCATAATTTTCAAGACGGCCATCCCCGCCAGACACCGCGCCGCCAATGCGTGAGCGCAGATACACATCGCGTATCAGGCTGTACTTGTCGAGAGCGACAGCGTCCAGCACATCACCGGCTTGGAGCAATTCGGCACGTCGATTCACGACACGCAGAGCATATAAGCTGTTGCGCCAGCGCACATCGTCCATGGTATTGGCCGGGTAGCCAAAGGCATCGACCACCATGCCACTGGCATCACGCACGGTGGATGGGCCCCAGAACGGCAGCATCAGGTATGGGCCAGTAGGCACACCCCAGCGGCCCAGCGTCTGACCAAAGTCCTGTTTCTTGCGCTGAATGCCGGCTTCGCTGGCAATATCGAACAGACCGCCAATGCCAAACACCGTGTTGACGCTGAAGCGCACCATGGAGTTGTAAGCACCCTCGCCCTGCCCCTGCAGCACGTTGTTGACGAACGACCAGACATCGCCCAGGTTGTCGAAGAAGTTGGTCACGCCATCTCTGGCAAGGCGCGGTGTCACGGTCTGGTAGGCGGTAGCGACGGGCTTGAAAACGGCGCTGTCCAGACCTTCGTTGAAGGAATAGATGCTTCGGTTCATGGACTCCAGCGGGTCGGCTGGATTGGCCGGACCTGTGGCCGTGGTGGTGGCGCAACCGGTCAGCAAAGCCGCTACAGAAACGCTAGCTACCAGCGCACTACGCTTGAGGACTTGCGCCTTGTTTGACATCAATTTCGTTTGTGGGCTTTTTATCGTCATCATTCTTTCGCTCCCCCATTGGTTGCAGAGCCACCGGAGTCACCACCTTGCTCGGCCTTGCCATAAAGGAACTGACCAATGAGGTTCTCCAGCACCACGGCGGACTGGGTTGCTGTCACGCGATCACCGGCCTTGAGGTTCTCTTCGCTGGCACCTGCCTCAATACCAATGTACTGATCTCCCAACAGGCCGCTTGTCAGAATTTTCAGCGAGCTGTCTTTGGGGAAGGCATAACGATTTTCCATGTTCATGGCCACATCGGCCTGAAAGGTCTGGTCGTTGAAGGTGATGGATTCCACGCGGCCCACGACCACACCGGCGCTTTTGACTGCGGCCTTGGCCTTGAGGCCGCCGATATTGTCAAAACGCGCGGTCACCGGATAGGTTTTCTCAAAATTCAGGCTGAGCAGATTTGCCGACTGCAAGCCCAGGAAGACCAGAGCCAGAGCGCCAATCAGCACAAACAGGCCAACCCAGATATCACTTTTCTTTTGCTGCATGATTTTTTACCTTTGATCCGGCTGTGCAGCCTCAAATACTGAACATGGTTGCGGTGAGCAGGAAGTCCAGGCCCAGCACGGCAAGCGAGGCGACGACCACCGTTCTTGTGGTCGCTCGCGAAACCCCTTCGGGCGTGGGACTGGCGGCATAGCCCTCCAGCAGCGCCACAAAGGTCACTGCCAGGCCAAAGACAAAGCTCTTGAGCACGCCGTTACCCAGGTCGGTCCACCAGTCAACACCCTGCTGCATCTGGCCCCAGAAGGCGCCGCTGTCGACACCAATCATCACCACACCCACCAGCCAGCCACCCAGTACGCCGACCGCGCTGAACACCGCTGCCAGCACAGGCATGGTGATCAGGCCAGCCCAGAAGCGGGGGGCCAGAATGCGTTTGACGGGGTCAACCGCCATCATTTCCATAGCAGACAGCTGTTCACCCGCCTTCATCAGACCGATTTCAGCCGTCAAAGCCGTGCCGGCACGCCCGGCGAACAGCAAGGCTGTAACGACGGGGCCAAGCTCGCGCAGCAGACTCAGTGCAACCATCATGCCCAGCGCCTCGGCCGAGCCGTAGCGCTGCAGGATGTAATAGCCCTGCAGACCCAGTACAAAGCCCACGAACAGGCCAGAAACACCAATGATGGCCAGAGAGTAATTGCCCAGAAAGTGAATCTGGTCGCCAATCAGGCGCGGGCGCTTGAGCGCCGGGCCCAGCAAGGTCAGCAGACGCCAGAACAGACGCGCGCCTATGCCCATATTGATCAGCTGGCCGCGTACAGCCGCGCCAATGCGTGCGATAAAGTTCATGCACGCCTCCCGCTACCAAAGTCTTCATCGGCGCTGACGCCGGGATAGTGAAAAGGCACAGGCCCGACAGGCCTAGCGTTGATGAATTGCTGCACCAGCGGATCGGTGCTGGCGCGCACCTCATCGGGTGAGCCCTGAGCGGCGACACCGCCAGAGCCCAGAATCACCACATGGTCGGCCACGCGGAAGGTTTCTTCCAGATCATGGGAGACCAGAATCGAAGTCAGTCCCATGGCATCGTTGAGCTGACGAATCAGCTGCGCCGATGTGCCCAGAGAAATGGGGTCCAGCCCGGCAAAAGGCTCGTCATACATGATGAGTTCAGGGTCCAGCGCAATCGCTCTGGCCAGCGCCACACGGCGTGCCATGCCGCCAGAAACCTGTGAAGGCATCAAATCGCGCGCACCGCGCAGGCCCACGGCGTGCAGCTTCATCAAAACAATGTCGCGAATCAGCTCTTCGGGCAGGTCGGTGTGCTCGCGCAGCGGGAAGGCCACGTTGTCAAACACGCTCATATCGGTGAACAGCGCACCGAACTGAAACAGCATGCCCATGCGGCGCCGGGCCGCGTAGAGCTGAGCGGCATCCATGGTGGTCACATCCTGGCCATCAAACAGCACCTGCCCTTGCTGGGCATGGTTTTGACCGCCAATCAGGCGTAGCACCGTCGTTTTGCCGCCGCCCGAGGCCCCCATCAGCGCCGTGACTTTGCCACGCGGCACTTGCAAGGAGAGATCGCGCAGGATGACGCGCTCACCATAGCCAAAGGTGACATTGCGCAATTCCACAAAGGGTGCGTTAGGTGACATGCGTGAGGAGCAAATGAGAGATGGCAATCGAGTATTGTGCCGGTAAGCACGGCAAAAAGCCCGGGTTAGCCCGAAGTAAACATTCATCAACGAATGTTTATCGGGACACCTGTATGCCTGATAGAGCCCTCACTCCTATTTCAGGAGCTACCAACGCTTGTTATAAAAGCGCTAGCTGCCATTTTTTCCATATGAAATCACATAGGCAGTTGTAACGTTTTTACAACATGTTGTGCAAAAATGCCTTGGTCCGCTCGTGCTTGGGGGCTGCAAAAAACGCTTCCGAAGGGCCTTGTTCGACGATGTGACCGCCGTCCATGAAGATCACCCGGTTGGCCACCTCGCGGGCAAAACCCATTTCGTGGGTCACCACCAGCATGGTCATATGCTCTTCGGCCAGCTCGCGCATGGTGCGCAGCACTTCACCGGTCAGCTCGGGGTCGAGTGCCGATGTGGGCTCGTCGAACAACAGAATGTCAGGCTCCATGGCCAGCGCACGGGCAATGGCCACGCGCTGCTTTTGACCGCCGGAGAGGTGATTCGGGTAGGCATCGCGCTTGGCAGCCAGGCCCACCTTGGCCAGCAGGGCTTCGGCCTTGGGGATGATTTCCTCGCGCGTCAGGCCCTTGACGATGAGGGGTGCCTCAATGATGTTCTCCAGCACCGTGAGGTGGGGAAACAGATTGAAGGACTGAAACACCATGCCCATCTTGCGGCCGATCTTGCGAATCTCGGCATCGCTCACATACTGAGCCTTGGCCTCGCCTTCGGATTGGGCCAGCACTTCACCTTCAATGGTGATCGTGCCGCGATCAATGGATTCCAGATGGTTCAGGCAGCGCAAAAACGTGCTCTTGCCCGAGCCTGAGGGGCCGATCACCGCCACCACTTCGCCGCGCAGCAAATCCACCGAGACGCCGCGCAGCACTTCGTTGCTGCCAAAGGCCTTGTGAATGCCTTGCGCAGAAATCATTACGTCAGAGGTAGACGTCATTACAAACTCTCCATAGCGCCCGGCGCAGAAAACTGGCACGGCTCTACCGGCGAGATGCCGGGCAAGAGCCGCCTTGCGGCGCAGCCGCACAGGGGATCACGCTTCATACTTTGCATACTTCTTCTCAAGGTGCTGAAAGCCCCAGGTCAGCACCAGCGTCATGAGGAGATAGAAAGCCGCAGCCACGATGAATGGGGTGAAGCTGAAATCACGCTGCACCACGCCGCGCGCCACGCGCAGCAAGTCGTTCAGCGCCAGCACATAAATCAGCGATGTGTCTTTGACCAGCGTAATGGTCTCGTTGCTGACGGGCGGCAGAATGCGGGCCCACATCTGGGGCAGCACAATGCGGCGCATGGTCTGTGCATAAGTCATGCCCAGTACCTTGGCACCTTCATACTGACCGCGATCCACGGACTTGATGCCCGCGCGGAAGATTTCAGCAAAGTAGGCTGCGTAGTTCAACGCAAATGCGACCACGGCAGCGGGAAAGTCGGGCAGACGCACGCCAATCACGGGCACAAAGGGCAGCGCGAAATAGACGAACAGCAACTGCAGCATCAGCGGCGTGCCGCGCATCAGCCAGATATAAGCGCCCACAGCGCTGCTCAGTGGCTTGATGCTGGAGATGCGCATCAGCGCCAGCGCCAGCCCCATGGGGATGGACAGCATCAGCGTGATGAAAAACAGCTTGAGAGTGACAAGGGCACCAGCCGACATGGGCCCCAAGAGCGAGATTACATATTCCATCAATTGGCCTTCAGTGTGGCACCGCAGCTATCAAAAGCCCGCCACAGGCACAGGGCGTGCACCGGAGGGAGTGTTTACCACTATCTTCCAGCACCGCATTGTCATCGCAAAAAAAACCGGCAATGCCAGGCATTGCCGGTGCAGTACGCTAAAAAAGATTAGTGCTTGATAACGTCAACGCCAAACCACTTCTGAGCGATTTCAGCGGCCTTGCCGTCCTTCTTCATTTCGGTCAGCACGTCGTTGACCTTGTTGCGAGTGGCTTCGTCGTCCTTGCGGAAGCCCACGCCATAGTCTTCAGTGCCGAAGTCTTCGGCCAGAACTGTGTAGTTGTCAGGCTTCTTGTTGACGTAGTAACGACCCACGACTTCGTCCACCACCACCACGTCCAGACGGCCTGTTTCCAGATCCATCATGGCGGCGATGTTGTCACCGAACAGCTTGGTTTGCTTGAACTTGTCGGACAGTTCCTTGTCCTTGGTCATGGCGGTCACAGCGCTGGAGCCTTCCTGAGCGCCAACGATCTTGCCAACCATGTCAGCCTTGCCCTTGATGGGCGAGCCGGCCTTCACGATGATGATCTGCTTGTTCACCATGTAGGGGTCGGAGAACAGAATCTTTTCCTTGCGCTCTTCCAGAATGGTCAGACCATTCCACAGAGCGTCAACGCGCTTGCCCAGCAGCTCGGCTTCCTTGGCGTTCCAGTCGATTGGCTTGAATTCCACTTCGATGTTGGCGCGCTTGGCTACTTCACGAGCCATGTCGATGTCAAAACCAACCAGCTCATTCTTCTCGTCACGGAAACCCATGGGAGGGAAGTTGTCGTCCAGACCCACCACCAGCTTGGTAGCAGCAGCCACAGGTGCAGGAGCTGCAGCAGGGCTGGATGCGGGTTCGTTCTTGCCGCAGGCAGCCAAAATAGCAGTCAGGGCCACGGTGGCCAGCAGGGTACGTTTTTTCATGGCGTCGAAAAGAGTGAAGTGAAAAAAACCGAGGAGCATTGACGGCACTCGCCTACCCCAACATCGCTGAAGCCAGGCCGGGCTGCCGCCAGCGCCGAATCCGCTATTGTCGCGCAGACCGGCCACGGCGTCACCCGCGCGCAGCAAAACCATGCGCTGGCTTTCAGAAAATCACGACCATGCCGCCCATACAAAGCTCCAACACCAGCCAGCTCCCCGCCGCCCTGCAGCAGGCCTACCGCGCAGCGCTCTACCGGGTGGATGTCGAGGGCGCTGTCTCTCAAACGCTACGCGTGGGTGAACGTAGCGACTGGCTGCATCAGCAGCTGAGCCTGCGATCAACGCCAGCCGCCTGCTACCTCACGGCTTGCAATCCCTGGGGAGTCGTCTTAAGCGATGCGGCCAATGCAGAGCGCATGACCGCCCTGCGCCAAGCCTTAGATTCAAACGGCTGGCAATACCTGAACGGCTGCGGCCAGGACGCGGCAAGCCAGTGGTGCGCTGATCTGGGGCATGGACGCAGCCACCGCCCTTCTCTGGGGCCAGCAATGGGAGCAAAACGCCGTTGTGTGGAGCGCAGCAGATGCCGTGCCGCAGCTGCTATGGCTACGCTGACTTTATTTTGATAGCTGCTTGCGCCTGCTATTGCTCAAAATACTCATCAAACCCTGCCAAAGGGGCTTGAAAATAAGCGGTAGCTGCTATGAAAAAAGGCATTCCTAAGAATGCCTTTTTTTGAATGTGCCTGATTAACGAGGCAGCTCACTCGCACCCATCAGGAACTCATCGATCGAACGAGCCGCCTGGCGGCCTTCACGAATGGCCCAGACCACCAGCGACTGACCGCGGCGTATGTCGCCCGCCGCAAACACCTTGCTCACATTGGTGGCATAGCCGCCGATGAAGTCCGTACTGGCCTTGACATTGCCGCGTGCATCCTTATGGACACCAAAGGCTTCGAGCACGGGCGAGACGGGATGGACAAAGCCCATGGCCAGCAGCACCAGATCAGCGGGCCAGACCTTTTCAGTGTCTGGCACTTCGGTTAGCTTGCCGTCCTTGAACTCAACCTGCACGGTGGTCAGGCTCTTGACTTTGCCCTTGTCACCCGTGAATTCCTTGGTGGAGATGGCGAACTCACGCACCACGCCTTCGTCGTGACTAGAGCTGGTACGCAGCTTGATTGGCCAATAAGGCCAGACCATGGGCTTGTTCTCCTGCTCAGGCGGCATGGGCATGACTTCAAACTGCGTCACGCTCTTGGCGCCATGGCGGTTGCTGGTGCCCACGCAATCAGAGCCGGTGTCGCCACCACCGATGACGATGACATGCTTGCCTTCGGCACGGATCTGGCCCTTGAGCTTGTCGCCACCGTTGATCTTGTTTTGCTGAGGCAGGAACTCCATCGCGTAGTGCACGCCATCCAGCTCACGGCCGGGCACGGGCAGGTCACGCGACTGCTCGGAGCCGCCAGTCAGCAGCACGGCATCAAACTCGGCCTTGAGTTGCTCGGGGCTGATGGCTTCCTTGGCCCAGTTAGTGACCTTGGAATCCTTGCCCAGACCGTCCTTGCCAGCAATCAGCACGCTGGTGCGAATCTTCAGGCCTTCGGCTTCCATCTGCTCGACACGGCGGTCGATCAAGCCCTTGTCCAGCTTGAAGTCGGGGATGCCGTAGCGCAGCAGGCCGCCCACGCGATCGTTCTTTTCAAACAGCGTCACATCGTGGCCCGCGCGCACCAGTTGCTGGGCAGCGGCCATGCCTGCGGGGCCAGCACCCACCACGGCCACCTTCTTGCCGGTCTTGTGCTTGGGCAGCAGAGGCTTGACCCAGCCTTCGTTCCAGGCGCGGTCGATGATGGCGTGCTCGATGGACTTGATGCCAATGGCATCGCCATTGATGTTGGCCACGCAAGCTGCTTCGCACGGAGCGGGGCAGATGCGGCCGGTGAACTCGGGGAAGTTGTTGGTGCTGTGCAGCGTGGCGATGGCGTTCTTCCAGTCATCGCGATACACCAAGTCGTTGAAGTCAGGAATGATGTTGTTGACCGGGCAGCCGTTGTTGCAGAAAGGCGTGCCGCAATCCATGCAGCGCGCAGCCTGAACCTTGGCCTGGTCAGTCGTCAAACCGATGACGAATTCCTTGTAGTGCTTGAGGCGTTCCGCAACGGGGGCGTAGCCCTCTTCGATGCGCTCGTATTCCATAAAGCCGGTGGTCTTGCCCATGATCTGTATTCCTTGAAATCTGTGTTCGCTTGCAGTGCGGTGGCAGCTGGCCACCACCGCTTCAGGCCTTGTTACTTGGCTGCTACTGCTTCTTTTTGAGGAGCTGTCAACGCTTTCGCTGCTTGCGATTGCGCCTTTTCAGCTTTCTGTTTGCGTTCAAAGATCTCGCCCAGAGCACGCTGGTACTCGGTCGGGAACACCTTGACGAACTTGGCACGCGCTGCGGCCCAGTTGTCCAGCAGGTCACGGGCACGCTTGGAGCCCGTCCAGCGGCTGTGCGCTTCCACCATGTTGCGCAGCTGCTGATCGTCGCTCTGGCCACGGTGCCAGATGGCGGGGTCAATACGCGAGACAAACTCGTCGTGCGGCAACACTTTTTCCAGCTTCACCGAAGCAGTGTTGCAGCGCTCGGCAAACTTGCCGTCTTCGTCGTAGACATAAGCCACGCCGCCGCTCATACCGGCCGCAAAATTGCGACCTGTCTTGCCCAGCACCACAGCCGTGCCGCCAGTCATGTATTCGCAGCCGTGGTCACCCACGCCTTCGACCACTGCCGTCGCACCCGACAGACGCACGGCAAAGCGCTCGCCTGCCACGCCGCTGAAGAAGGCTTCACCGCTGGTAGCACCAAACATGACGGTGTTGCCCACGATGGTGTTGGTGGTTGTCGAACCACGGAACTCATGGCTTGGGTGGACCACCACACGGCCGCCGGACAGGCCCTTGCCTGTGTAGTCGTTGGCTTCGCCGCTCAGGTTCAGCGTGATGCCGTTGCACAGGAAGGCACCGAAGGACTGACCACCAGTTCCTTCAAAGTGGATACGGATGGTGTCGTCTGGCAGACCTTCGGCATGCTGCTTGGTCACCGCGCCGGAGAGCATGGCACCCACGGAGCGGTTGACGTTGCGCGCCACTTCCATGATGCGCACCTTCTCGCGGTTCGCGATGGCGGGCTTGCAGCGCTCGATGAGCTTGACGTCCAACGCCTTGTCCAGCAGGTGGTCTTGTGTCTCCACATGGTAGCGAGCCACATCGGCAGGTACTTCGGGCTGGTAAAACAGGCGGCTGAAGTCCAGACCCTGCGCCTTCCAGTGTGCGATGCCCTTACGGGTGTCCAGCAGGTCGGAGCGGCCGATCAGGTCGTCAAACTTGGCGATACCCAGCTGAGCCATGATCTGGCGCACTTCTTCAGCGATGAAGAAGAAGTAGTTCACCACATGCTCAGGCTTGCCGGTGAACTTGGCGCGCAGCACGGGGTCTTGCGTCGCCACGCCCACGGGGCAGGTGTTCAGGTGGCACTTGCGCATCATGATGCAGCCCTCGACCACCAGCG
>ERZ724525.46-NODE-46-length-58821-cov-16.696338_pt1 | contig 58821 bp, 49 predicted proteins | sample MGYA00376058_ERZ724525 | MGnify/ENA primary metagenome ERZ724525 (study PRJEB28724, sample SAMN07190888) | wastewater metagenome | isolation source: influent of sewage treatment plant in Hong Hong | place: USA: Christiansburg, Virginia | collected 2016-03-01 ... | reverse complement strand
TCTACGCATTTCACTGCTACACGCGGAATTCCACCTCCCTCTGCCGTACTCTAGTCATACAGTCACAAACGCAGTTCCCAGGTTGAGCCCGGGGATTTCACATCTGTCTTATATAACCGCCTGCGCACGCTTTACGCCCAGTAATTCCGATTAACGCTCGCACCCTACGTATTACCGCGGCTGCTGGCACGTAGTTAGCCGGTGCTTCTTCTGCTGGTACCGTCATCCACACCCTGTATTAAAAGATGCGATTTCTTTCCACCTGAAAGAGCTTTACAACCCGAAGGCCTTCTTCACTCACGCGGCATGGCTGGATCAGGCTTTCGCCCATTGTCCAAAATTCCCCACTGCTGCCTCCCGTAGGAGTCTGGGCCGTGTCTCAGTCCCAGTGTGGCGGATCATCCTCTCAGACCCGCTACGGATCGTCGCCTTGGTGAGCCTTTACCCCACCAACTAGCTAATCCGACATCGGCCGCTCTAATTGCGCGAGGTTCTTACGAATCCCCCGCTTTCCCCCTCAGGGCGTATGCGGTATTAGCGTAACTTTCGCTACGTTATCCCCCACAAATAGGCACGTTCCGATGCATTACTCACCCGTTCGCCACTCGTCAGCGGAGCAAGCTCCCTGTTACCGTTCGACTTGCATGTGTAAAGCATGCCGCCAGCGTTCAATCTGAGCCAGGATCAAACTCTTAAGTTCAATCCAAAAACTCTCTAGAAACCTGCGGTTTCTTCGAGCACTTCAATTTCTTCGTGGCTTCTGGTATAAACCAAAAACCCCTCGAAACCGAGTACCCACACCTATCGGTTGTCACATTTTTAAAGAACTGCTGCAAGAAGCAGCGAAGAGGTGCGCATTATACAGAGCTTTCAGACCCTGTCAAGCTTTCGTGAAATCTTTTTTAAACCCGATTTCCAAAAAACCTGAAACGCCAGCACTGCAACCCTCTGCAGCACTTCCCACTTCACCACCCCGTCCGCGTTTCGTTTCCGGCAACGCTGCAACGAAGAGGCCGCATTATATATAACAATCAAACTCCGTCAACATCATTGCGAAAATAAATTCAGAAAAACAAGTCGATTTAATAATCTGGCCCCGAGCCAGTATAAGTGCCCGAATAATTCTCAAACCGGGTGAACTCGCCAAGAAATGTCATTCGGATTGTCCCAGTAGAGCCGTTACGGTGCTTTGAGATAATCAACTCCGCCATCCCTTTGTCGGGCGAATCCGGGTTGTAGATTTCATCACGGTAAATAAACATGATGATGTCCGCATCCTGCTCAATTGCCCCCGACTCACGCAGGTCAGATGCCACCGGGCGCTTGTTGGGGCGCTGCTCGAGACTTCGATTCAACTGCGACAGCGCAATAATCGGAACATGCAACTCCTTGGCGAGCGACTTCACTGAGCGCGAAATTTCTGAAAGCTCGGCAGATCGATTGTCGCTCTCCTTAAGCGACGTCATCAGTTGCAGATAGTCGATCACGATCAACCCCAGCCGGCCACACTGGCGATGCAGACGCCGACAGCGGGCCCGCAGATCGGTAGGATTAAGTCCGGGCGTCTCGTCAATGAAGATGGGCGCCTCATGAAGCTTGCCCAAGGCATAGGTGAGACGCTGCCACTCCTCGTCAGTGAGCTTGCCCGTCCGAATCTTGTGCTGATCAATCCGCCCCACCGACGAAAGAAAACGGGTCGCCAACTGAGCCCCCGGCATTTCCATCGAGAACACCGCTACCGGCAAACCAGCCTCGACCGCCACATGCTCGGCAATATTGAGCGCCAGCGATGTCTTGCCCATGCCAGGACGAGCAGCAAGAACGATCATATCGGAAGGCTGAAGACCAGACGTTTTCTCATCCAGGTCAGTCAGACCAGTGGGAACACCGGTAATGCCCGACGGCGAATCCCGGTCGTACAGCTCCTGAATCCGGTCAACCACCTGCCCCAAAATCGGCTGAATCGGCACAAAACCACTGACCGTGCGGGCGCCCGCTTCAGCGATTTCAAAGACCTTGGCCTCCGCCTCATCCAGAAGGGTCTTGGCATCCTTCCCCGAGGGCGTGAGAGCACTGGCGGCAATCTGATCCCCCACTGAAACCAGCTTTCGAAGTATTGCCCGCTCGCGAATGATTTCGCCATAACGACGAACGTTGGCGGCAGATGGGGTGCTATTGGCAATTTCACCAAGATAGGCCAGGCCACCCACGTGCTCAGCCTCGCCATTCTTTTCCAGCGCCTCATAGACCGTCACGACATCCGCAGGCTTGCCGTATTCAATCAGCTTCGCGATGTGCCGAAAAATCCGGCGATGATCATCTCGGTAGAAGTCAGCTTCATTGACAACATCCCCGACCCGCTCCCAGACAGTATTGTCGATCAGCAAACCGCCCAGCAGCGACTGCTCCGCCTCGATGGAGTGCGGAGGCAGGCGCAGGGCAGACATGACCGGATCATCGACAGGGTTTTGAGATTTACGCATGGGACCTCAGCAAGGCAAACAGCCCGAAACCAGTCGTCCGAGCCGAAAAACAAAAAGGGCTGCACAAGGCAGCCCTTTTTTGACGGGGAGCCGAGGCTCCTCCTTCTGATTAGCTTTCGCCAACCACTGCAACGTTGATGGTAGCAGTCACATCGGTGTGCAGGGAGACAACAAGTTGCGTCTCGCCGACAACCTTCAGCGGGCCTTCCGGCATCCGGACAGCAGACTTCTCGACGGCAAAACCGGCAGCCTTGAGGGCGTCAGCGATGTCAGCGTTGGTCACGGAACCAAACAGGCGACCATCCACACCAGCCTTGCGGCTGATCTTGACGGACTGACCTTCCAGCTTTGCGCCTTCAGCCTGGCAAGCAGCCAGCTGCTCGGCCGCAATGCGCTCAAGCTCGGCACGACGAGCTTCGAACTCGGCCAGGTTGGCGGTATTTGCACGCTTGGCCTTGCCCTGCGGGATCAGGTAGTTACGAGCGTAACCATCCTTGACCTTGACCACATCGCCCAGACCGCCCAGATTGACAACTTTATCCAAAAGAATGATTTGCATGCTTTTTCTCCGGGATTACTGATGCAGGTCGGTGTACGGCAGGAGCGCGAGGAAACGCGCACGCTTGATCGCGGTGGACAGCTGACGCTGGTAGCCCGACTTGGTGCCGGTGATGCGCGCCGGCATGATCTTGGCGTTTTCGGTGATGAAATCCTTGAGGATATCCACATCCTTGTAGTCGATCTCTTCAATCTTCTCTGCGCTAAAGCGACAGAACTTGCGACGCTTGAAGAGACTGCGACCGCCACGGTCGTCCTTACGCTTCGTTGCTGGCTTGAATGCCATTATTCGTTCCTTCCAAAAATTCGATCGTATCGATGTGCAGCACAGGCGCCCTGCTTCGCAGACTTTTCGCCGCGAGGAAGCCAGTAAGCCGCGCAGTGGAGCCGAGACTGGCAAGAGCGAGAATTTTCGCTTTGTCACCTACGGCTACTACCTGCAACTCAACTCCCACTTCCCGCGCAACACCAGCCTCTATCTGCCTTGACCGGTGCTCAATGCGCCCCGCCAGCACCGGCACACCACCGGGGGAGAAACGCACCTGCCCGACTTCGGTCAGGACGCCATCAATCTCAAAACTGTTGCGAACCAGCCCCTGCAACTCAGGCGGCAGGTTGCTGCTCGGCCGGCTTGGCGGCCTCTTCACCTGCAGCGGAAGTCAGGGAGCGAGCCTTTTCTTCCTTCATCATCGGCGACGGCGTGGTCACAGCCTTCTTCATGCGGATGGACAGGTGACGCAGCACGGCATCGTTGAACTTGAAGCCATGCTCCAGTTCGGCGATGGTGGGCTGATCGCACTCGATGTTCATCAGCACGTAGTGAGCCTTGTGGATCTTGTCGATCGGGTAGGCCAGCTGACGACGACCCCAGTCTTCCAGACGATGAATCTGGCCGTTCTGGGCGGTCACGAGGGCACGATAACGCTCGATCATCGCGGGCACTTGCTCGCTCTGGTCAGGATGGACGATGAATACAACTTCGTAATGCCGCATGAATTCTCCTTCTGAGTAAAAACCCTCCGTCATGCGAACGGTAGGGCAAGGTAACAATCAATCCCGGACAATCGCCCGACAAAACGAAGCAATGCGTGCACCAAGAAAACTTGGCACACGCAAACTATCCGGGGGAATTCTTGGCGGAGAGGGCGGGATTCGAACCCGCGTTAGGATATTATCCTAAACACGCTTTCCAGGCGTGCGACTTAAACCACTCATCCACCTCTCCAGATGGAGGCAGAACTATACATTAATAATTCTGGAAGTCAAAGCCTATTTTGCAGTTTCGTGCACATTACCGATTCGATCGGGAAGTCGAACGTAGTCCACCAGCGCCTGGACTTCAGCTGACGGAGGAGGCGTAAGCAGGCTCACGATGGCAATAACGATGAAGCCGACAGGTACGCCAAACACCCCGCTCGAAATGGGGTGAATATCGAACCAGGCATCTCCCATGTTGCCGCCAAAGAACGGGTGCGTGCGCATGATGTAATAAAGCGTGATGCCGAGGCCGGCGATCATGCCGGCAATAGCCCCCCATTTGTTCGCACGCCGCCAGAAAATGCCCAGTACGAGGGCGGGGAAGAAGGCCGAAGCGGCAATCGAAAATGCCAACCCCACCATCAGGAGAATGCTGTCCGGTCGAAGGGATGCCACCCAGGCCGCCACCACTGCCACCACCAGCAACTGGGACTTGGTGATCACCAGCCTCCGCTGGGTGGAAGCCTGGGGATTGATCATCTTGTAGTAGAGATCATGAGACAACGAGTGGGAGATGGTCAGCAACAGCCCATCTGCAGTGGACAGGGCAGCAGCCAGACCGCCAGCCGCGACAAGCCCTGAAACAACATACGGCAAGCCTGCGATCTCCGGGACCAGCAACAGGATCACATCGCTGTTCAGGGTCAGTTCAGCCAACTGCAGGATGCCATCGCCATTGATGTCCTCGACCTTGACGAGCCCGACCCGACCCCAGGATGTCACCCAGTGGGGCAAGGTGCCAATATTCGACCCTACGAGATTGCTGTACACCTCCCATTTGGCAAAAACGGCATAAGCCGGAGCGGTGACATAGAGGAGGAAAATGAAAAACAGCGACCAGAACACCGAACGCCGTGCCGAACTCACGCTCGGCGTCGTGTAGTAACGCACCAGGATATGCGGCAAAGCGGCGGTGCCGACCATCAGCACGAAAGTCAGGGCAATGAAATTGTTGCGCGCGCTGTTGCGGCCCGCCTGGTCAACCCCGGGATGGGGCTGCGCATGGGGCGCTGGATGAACCGTTCTGGCCAGGCTGTCCTGGCGGACACGCTCCCACTTGAGGCGGGCTTCGTCGGGAGTGCGGGGTAGATCCCGGAGGGTCCTCTCGGCAGCGGAGATATCCCGGGCCGGCGCCCCCTGGGTACGCAATTCGGTAACCCGCTGCACCTGCCCCATTCGCTCGGCCACCAGGGAGTCGGGAAGGTCGGAAATCTTTCGAGCGTACTCTTCAGCCCGATAGCGGTACTGGGCACGCACTTCGTTTTCCCGCGGCTCGGAGAAAAGCTCGAGTTCCTTGACACCAAGATCCTGGAGAACCTTGCCATACATCACCTGCGGCAGGGGAACCCCGGTCACCTTGTATGACAAGATCGTCACCGGTACCAGGTAGGCAATGATCAGAATCAGGTACTGGGCGACCTGGGTCCACGTGACAGCGCGCATCCCGCCAAGAAAGGAACAGACCAGAATTCCAGCCAGCCCGACAAAAACGCCAATCTCGAACTCGACACCGATGAAACGACTGGTGATCAGGCCCACACCGTAGATCTGCGCAACAACATAGACGAAGCTGGCCAACACCGCCGCAAACACACCAACCATCCGGGCAAAGTGCCCCTCGTAGCGGGCACCCAGAAAGTCCGGGATGGTGAACTGACCGAATTTACGCAGGAACGGCGCCAGCAGCAAAGCAACCAGAACATAGCCGCCGGTCCAGCCCGTCACGAAGGCGAGCCCTTCGAAACCCGAGTAATACAAGGTACCGGCGAGCCCGATGAAGGATGCGGCGCTCATCCAGTCCGCCGCAGTGGCCATGCCATTGAACAGCGCCGGCACTCGACGCCCCGCCACGTAATACTCCGAGACGTCGGACGTCCGGCTCATGACGCCGATCGATGCGTAAATCGCGATGGTCGCAAACAGGAAAATCTGCCCGATCCAGCGCGCCGACAAACCAAACTGTTCGGCAACCGCAAGCAGACCGACGAGGCCGATGAAGCCGACGACGTAAAATGCGTAGTAGCGTCCGAGGCGGCGGAACAGGGCGGGTGTCGTACTCATGCAGGGCCGCTCTCAATCCTCGTTATACATTCCGTAGCGCCGTTCGATCCGGGTCATCCAGCGATCGTAGAGCCAGACAATCAGCAGAAAAACAATCAGTGCACCCTGTGCCGCCATGTAGAAACCCACTGGCCAGCCAAGGAAAACGATCGTATTCATCTCCTCCGCAAACCAGCCAGGCAAGAAGCTCACGCCCCCCCAAAGCAGCAACAGCACAGCCGTCAGCCGCATCGTGGCGCGCCAGTAGGCCTGTCGTCTTGCGTCGGTATCGCTCACTCTCGCCCCTCCTGCCAGCCCAACACCGAGCCGTCGTGATTGCAGCGGAGTATAGCGTCGCCCGACCAGAGCCCTACAATTGATAACGAATTTGGAGTTTTTGCTGAAGTTTCCGGGCCTGCCGGAAGGACTCCTTCAGGAAGGACCGCTCCAGCTCGCTGAGGTCATCCGGGGCAACCAGATTGGCCTGGCTGGCGGGGACCCTCTGTCGGCGCAGCCTCAACTGCTGGATAAAATGCAAGGCCTCCACCAAGGAGTCGGTTTCCCTCGGCGCCCAGCGCAGCGCAGCGCCGGCGCCCCGCAAGCGCCCGGCGGTGGATGTTTCCTCGATCCCCAGAGCCAGTGCGTAGATGCGGGCCGCGTCGACAAAAGGCCGAACGCCATCGCGCTTGAGGTCGAGAAAACCTGTTTGCCGATCCACTACAAAATCACGGATACGCCCGAGCGGCGGACCGCTGCGCAACGCATTGGCAGCCATGAAACGAAGGAACAGCGGATTGTCACCGGCTGCGGCAAGCAGCCACTCCTTGAGCGCGACGGCCAGGCCCTGCTCGCCGGCAAGGGGCCGGAAGTCGAAAAAAATCGTTGCATTGAGCAGGTCATCCGGACTGGCAGAACGCATCCACTCGATGAACTGCCCTCGCCACTCGACGAGAGACAGGCACCACTTCGGATTACCGGCCATCACCCCACCCTTGCACAGCGGGAAACCACACAGATCGAGCAGTTCATTGACCCGTCGGGCAAAAGGCAGGAAGCAGCTGCGCAAACCGTCGGCGTCCTGTTCGGATTCCGGTGCAAAGATGAGACCGTTATCCTGGTCTGTATCGAGGGTCTGTTCGAGACGCCCCTCGGAACCGAAGGCCAGCCAGCACCAGCGCACGAGAGGCAGATCGAATTCCGCCTCGGCGATGTCGATGGCCGCCAGCACGATCAGATCATTGAGGGTCGCAATCCACTCGCTGACGTACTCGGCACTGGCGCCCTGATCCACCAGAACACCTGCGGCATGGCCCACCTTCCGGGCCGCATCGACCAGGGTGGGCACATCGAAAACGGCCTGGATCACCTCGACCAGATCCTCAGTGTGGAGACGCCTGGACGCATAAAGGTCTCCTCGGGACACAACGCCCGCAAAACGCCCCGTTCCATCGACAACAACAAGGTGACGCAGGTCGTAACGAGCCATGGCGAGTCGCGCCTGATGGGGACTCGCCGTCAGCGGCAGGGAGACCACTCCGCCGGTCATTACCCCCGCCACCGCTTCGTCGAGATCGCCGGCGACCAAGGCGACACGCTCGATGGCGTCGCGCTGGGTCAGGATGCCCAGGGGCCGCAGGCTGGCCGGATCGACCACCACAACCGCGCCAACACGCTCCGCACACATGCGCCCAAGCGCATCGCGCACGCTCGTGTCGGGCGCCACATGCACCGGGGCGCGACGCAACAGCGCAGCAAGACCGCCAGACGGCCTGGACTCGCCCTCCTCCAGCCCTGCCAAGACGGTGCTCATTACTCCCCTGACCTAGTACTTGACCCGTGCGTAGTAGGTTTTTTCAGACGCACGGCGGGCTTCGCCGAGAGTCCGGATACCCATCTCCGCCAATAACGGAATCATGCGCAGGAAGACTTCACCCGTAACAATCGCATCACCGATCGCCGTATGACGCCCCATGATATTCACCCCCATCCGCTCGCAGATCGCCTCCAGCCGGTGGGACTCCTGGGCCGGATGGATCACCGCCGAGAGCAGCAGGGTATCCAGTACCGGCTGGGCAAAGCGGATGCCGGAGCTTTCTTCCTTGAGTTGCAGAAAGCGCATGTCGAAGGCCGCGTTGTGGGCAACCAGCACCGTATCTTCGGCAAAAGCGTGGAAGGCGGGCAGAACCTTGCTCATGGGAGGCTGCCCCAGCAACATTTCCGGCGTAATGCCGTGAATTTTGGTGGAGGCCTCGGGCAACTCGCGGAGGGGATCGACCAGTTGATCGAAGGACTCCGACTTCAGAAGCTTCCCGTTCACGATCCGGGTTGCACCGATCTGGATGATCTCGTCCCCTTCGGACGGGTTGAGGCCGGTCGTTTCCGTATCGAAGACGGTAAAGGCCAGCTCGGCGAGCAGACGATCATCGAGTTCGCGGCTAACTTCGGTCTGCTTGAAAAGATCGAAATCGTAGTATTCCGGACGACTGTCCTGCTTCAGATAGGTCGAAGCCTGGACCTGATCCTGTGGTGCAGCCGATGGCAACAGTAGACGGAAGAAAGCCCGATGCTGGGTTTTCTCGCGCTGCAGCCAGATTTCACCGTCGTGACGCGCGATAACGTCACGCACCGTCAGCGGCGAACTCTCACCGGCGAAAGTCATCGGCTCAAGCTCCCAGGCCATCACGGTTTCCGTGCTCATTGCCTGCCCCGACCAGATAAGATCCAGATGCACCAGGCGCCCAGCAGAAGTCAGCCGGAAACGCACCTCGCGCACCTCGAACTCGTCCGACAGGCGGCTGGCCAGATAACTGATCGCCTGCAGCAGGGAGAAGCTGTCCACCTTCACCCACACAGCAGGATCCACGTCCTCCAGCTTGGTGGGAAGACCCAGCTTTTTCTCGACACGCCGCTGGGCCGCGGCAATCAGATCTGCGCCGAGCATTTCATCAAGGGGCCAGCGCGTCTTAAGGGAATCGGCAAAGGCATTGGCGGTGTCGTCGAGACGAACGCTCATGCCCTGCACTTCATCACGAACCACCTTCAGGAAGCGATCCTTCAACTCTGCATCGAGATCCGGATACTCCAGCATCTCGGCAGCCGCCCGCAGGTTGGCCAGCGACGAGCGGCTCCCTTCGGTAAGGGTATGCAGCATCTGGTCGCGCTTGGTTTCAGCCTCGAAATTGCGCGTGATGTTGTCGAGCATCAGCACAAAGCCGGACACCACCGACTCCGCCTCGCCCTCGACGGCAGACAGCACCGGCGCCATCTGCACCCGCAGCAGCTGACCCGCGCGGGTCGTGGTCACGAAGTTGGCAACGGGCTGAGAGCTCTCGCGGCGAATCCGTTCCTGGATGCTTTCCAGCGCATGGACAATCAGGCTGCGCTCGAAAACCATGTAGATCGAGCGCCCGAGGCCGATGATTTCCCCCCCGCCCGCCGCCGTCGGCGCATCGGACAGCGCCTTGAACTGCAGCCGCGCCCGGTTGTTGTAAAGCAGGATGCGACCATCCAGGTTGCACACGACGACGCTCTGGTTGAGCTCCGACATCAGCGCCGCCAGACGGTTACGCTCCTCCTCGACGGACAGGCGGGCTTCGCGGACACGCAACTCCACGTCCTCCTGAAGACTGCGCCGCTGATCGGCAAGCAGATTGACCGACTCGGCAATCCGCTGCAGCTCGGGCGACCCTGTCGGCTTGAGACGCCGGGACGGATCGGTTCCGACGATCAGGCCCAACTCATCGGCCAGCAGCGCAGGCGCCGCCAGATTGGCCTGGACGAAGGACTTCATCATCACCGCCGCCATGCCGGCCCCCACAAGCCCGATCATGATCAGCAAACCGAGCCGCGGATTGAGAATCGGCTCCAGCACCTCCCGCTCATAGGGGCTCAGATCGCGCCACACGGTAATGCCGGCCGCCGCCAGCACCCCCACAACAAGAACGCAGGCAGAAACAATCGCCAGCGCCTGCCTTGACTTGAGGCTCATTGGGAGCTCACGCCGGAATTTCCAGCAGGGATTTCACCTTGGAAACCAGCTCCCTTGTCGAAAATGGCTTGGTCATGTAGGCATCCGCTCCCATCGCCAGGCCCTTGGTCACTTCGGTTTCGCGGCCCTTGGCCGTCAGCATCAGGATCCGCGTGCCCTGCAGAGCCGGCTCGGCGCGGATTTCCTGGCACACCTCGTAACCGTTCTTGCGCGGCATCATCACGTCGAGGAGCACCAGATCGGGCAACTCGCTGCGCACCAGGTCAAGCGCTTCCTGACCATCATTGGCGATGCACACAGTGAAGCCCTCGCGCTTCATCAAAAATTCCAGAGAAATGACGATGTTTTGCTCGTCATCAGCGATCAATATTTTTTTGGTCATTCGGTCCCCTCCCTCTCATCGTCATCCGGAGCGGGGCTGCAGACATGCGATCCTCATCCCCGGCGCGAGAATTCATAGTTTATCCTGCCTCATCTTTCGTTTCTGTTGATTTGCCGCAAGGCATCAGAAACGAGAAGGTCGCCCCCTCCCCGGCGACACTGTCCACCCACAACCTGCCGCCGTAATGCTCAACGATCTGGCGGCTGATTGGCAGGCCAAGCCCGGTGCCCTGGGGCTTGTCGGTCATCGTGTTCCCCCCCTGCCGGAATTTCTCGAAAACAATCTGCTGCTCGGTCGGCGTCAGACCCGGGCCGTTGTCACGCACATCGACGCGCAGCCCCCCATCAGCCTCAGACAGCGTGACCAATACCCGCCCCTTGCCCCGGACAACAAACTTCACCGCGTTGGAGAGCAGGTTGAGCATCACTTGAACCAACCTGTCCCGGTCGGCCAGCAGGCTCGGCGCCTTACCCGGCAGGCTCATTTCCAGAGCCACGCCTTTATCCTTGAACAGCTGGCTGGTGGACGCTGCCGCCTGCTCGATGACCTCAACCAGACTCACCTCCTCGTTATCCCATTCCGCATGGCCCGACTCGATCTTGGCCATGTCCAGCACCTGGTTGACCAGGCGGGTCAAACGTTCGGTCTCACTGACGATAATGCCCAGAAAGCGCCTCCGGTCGGCCAGATCAATCCTCGGGTCTTCCAGCAGCATTTCCGAAAAGGCGCGGATCGAGGTCAGCGGCGTACGCAACTCGTGGGTCACCGAGGACATGAAATCGTCCTTCAGGCGATCGAGCTCCTTGAGGCGCTCGTTGGCACTGCGCAACTCGCGGGTGGCCGCTTCGAGCTCCTGCGATTTCTGCTCAAGACGTTTCGAATAGGCACGCACCTGCGACGCCTCATCCAGAATGTTCAACACTTCGTCGAGCCCCAGCGGCTCCTCCTGCACCACGGACGCCACCATCACGCGCGCCGAGGCGCTGCCGATGGCGCCTGCCAGCGTTGTCTCGGCGAAATGCACCAGCCCAGCATCCGCCTGCAGCGCCTCGACACCTGCCACGCCGCGCGTCCGGGCGTACTCTGCAAAGGCGCTACGCGCACGCTCCCGGCCAATGAAACGACCGATCAGCGGCAGCAGGTCGGCCACCCGGGCACTCCCGCGCCAGAACGCACCGCCTGTCGGCAGACTTTGCTTGAAGACATCGACAAACAGGGTCGCCTGGCCAGCCTCAACGGCATTCGGTCGGCGCATCAGCGACACCCACACATAGGCACCAAGATTGACCAGCAAGCTCCAGAACAGACTGTGAGCAATCTGATCCATCCCCTTGAGGCCGAACAACTCATGGGGACGTAGCAATTCCAGCCCGAACAGACCGTTCTGCAGGAAGTCGGCCGGCAACCAGCCAGACTTGGCGAAGGACGGCAGCAACAAGGTGTAAAGCCACACGGCGAATCCCCCGGAGAGGCCCGCCAGCGCCCCACTCCGGGTGGCGCCACGCCAGTACATGCCACCGATCATCGCCGGTGCAAACTGGGCCACTGCGGCAAAACTGATCAAACCAATACTGACCAGCGCATGCGCCTCACCGGCCAGCCGGAAATACAGGTACCCCAACAGCAAAATGAAAATGATCGCACTGCGCCGAATGCCCAGCAGCAGACCGGAGAGATCCTCCTCCCCCTGCAGGGCCAGCCAGCGGTAGCGCAACAACAAGGGCATCACCAGGTCATTGCAGACCATCGTGGACAGGGCGATGGTCTCGACGATCACCATCCCGGTGGCTGCCGACAAGCCGCCGATAAACACCAGTAAAGCCAGCCAGCCGTGTCCGTAGGCCATCGGCAGGGTCAGCACGAAGGTATCCGCATCCACATCCTGCCCGGCGAAATGCATCAAGCCCCCCAACGCGATCGGCAGGACGAAGATGTTGATCAGCAAGAGGTACAAGGGAAACAGCCAGATCGCCCGGCGCAGATGGTTCTCATTGACGTTCTCGACCACTGCCACCTGAAACTGGCGCGGCAGGAACATCACCGCCAGCATCGACAGCAGGGTCAGCGCAAACCAGTTGCCATAGCCGTTGCCACCGGCCCCCATCGTCATCAAGGCTTGCAGGTTCGGATCCTGGGCGGCCCGGGAAAACAGATCACCGAAACCATCGAAAATACCGAAGGTGACGTAGATGCCGACCCCCATGAAAATCAGCAGCTTGACCAGTGACTCGAAGGCGACCGCCGCCACCATGCCCTCATGGCGCTCCGTGGCGTCGAGATGCCGGGTACCGAAGAGAATCGTGAAGGCCGCCATGATCAGCGCGATGTAGAGCGTCGTGTCGGCCAGCCACGGCACCGTGCCGGCCTTGGCGGGCATGACGATTGCGGGATAACTGGTCAGGATCGTAAAGCTGTTCGAGACAGCCTTGAGCTGCAGCGCGATGTAGGGGATCACGCCCAGCACGGCGATCACAGTAACCAGGCCGCCCAGCAGATGGCTCTTGCCATAGCGGGAGGCGACAAAGTCGGCGATGGAAGTAATCCGGTTGGTCTTGCCGATGCGAACCATTTTCAGCATCACGAACCACCACAGGGCGACGACCAGTGTCGGCCCGAGGAAAATCGGCGCAAAACCAAGCCCCGACGAGGCCGCTCGCCCGACGCTCCCGTAATAAGTCCAGGTAGTGCAATACACCGCCAGCGACAGGGCGTAGATGGTTGGGTTGGCAATGATCGAGCGACCAGCGTCGGCCCGCTTGTCACCGACATACGCCACCGCGAAGAGCAGCGCGAGATACAGAAAGGAAACCACGACGATGGTGGAGCCAGTCACAGTCCACCTCCGCGACGCACGGAAAACAACCACATGGCGACCGGCCTCATCGCTCGATGATCCATGCCATCAGCGCGATGGCGGCGGCCCACACGCCGAAAACATACAGGTAAAGGACCGGAATGCCGAACCACGCCCGCGGCACGTCGAAAACCGACAGGATCGGATAATTCACGAGAACCCAGCCAAGCAGGAACAGCGCAACCAGACGCTGACCCGTCAACGTAGCCTTGATCATCTCCCCTCCTCGACACAGCTTTTTTTGTTTGTTCGGAACTTATAAACCGAAAAACGGGGCTTGGCGAGTGCCACGAGGGCAATTTGCGCAGCTTCCGCCAAGCCCTTGATACACAACACCACGGCAAGACCATCGTCGTATCCTCGACACAAACGACAGACGAAAAAAAGGCGCGAAAAACGCGCCTTTTTCTCCCCCTCTACCCCCGGCCTGACAGCACCGGGTTCCTCCCCTGTTTTTTCTTTCGGCGGTCCGCGCTGTTGTTATTTCGGCGACAGCCGCTTGCGAACCGCCCCCGGCCAACGGGCCGGGGCAGTAACAACGAACCCGATTACTTGAGCTGTTCCAGGATGCCCGGGTTTTCCAGCGTCGAGGTGTCCTGGGTGATTTCCTCGCCCTTGGCCAGCTGACGGAGCAGACGGCGCATGATCTTGCCGGAACGGGTCTTCGGCAGGTTTTCACCGAAACGAATGTCCTTCGGCTTGGCGATCGGGCCGATTTCCTGACCAACCCAGTTCTGCAGTTCCTTGATCATCGCAGTAGCTGCATCGCCGGTCGGACGGGCGCCCTTCAGCACCACGAAGGCCACGATGGCTTCACCGGTCAGATCATCCGGACGGCCAACCACAGCCGCTTCGGCAACCTTCTCGTGGGCAACCAGCGCGGATTCGATTTCCATCGTTCCCATGCGGTGACCGGAAACGTTCAGCACGTCGTCGATACGGCCGGTGATGGTGAAGTAGCCGGTGTCCTTGTCGCGGATCGCGCCGTCGCCAGCCAGGTACAGCTTGCCCTGGAAGTCGGCCGGGTAGTAGGACTTCACGAAACGGTCCGGGTCACCCCAGATGTTGCGGATCATCGACGGCCACGGACGCTTCACGACCAGGATACCGCCCTGACCCCAAGGCACTTCGGTGCCGGTTTCGTCGACCACGGCAGCCATGATGCCCGGGAAGGCCAGGGTGCAGGAGCCGGGAATCAGCGGGGTGGCACCGGGCAGCGGGGTGATCATGTGGCCGCCGGTTTCGGTCTGCCAGAAGGTATCCACGATCGGGCAGCGGCTGCCGCCGACGTTCTCGTAGTACCACTCCCAAGCTGCCGGGTTGATCGGCTCGCCCACGGAACCGAGGATGCGCAGCGAGGACAGATCGTATTTCTTCGGATGTACAGCCGGGGTGTTGTCCGCAGCCTTGATCAGCGAACGAATCGCGGTCGGCGCGGTGTAGAACACGGTGACCTTGTGATCCTGGATCATCTTCCAGAAACGACCGGCGTCCGGGTAGGTCGGCACGCCTTCGAACACGATTTCGGTCGCGCCGCAGGCCAGCGGGCCGTAGGTAATGTAGGTGTGACCGGTAACCCAACCGATGTCAGCCGTGCACCAGAAGACGTCGTCCGGCTTGATGTCGAACGTGTACTTCATGGTCAGGATGGCATGCAGCAGGTAGCCGCCGGTGGAGTGCTGAACCCCCTTCGGCTTGCCGGTGGAGCCCGACGTGTAGAGCAGGAACAGGGGATGTTCGGCTTCGACCCATTCCGGTTCGCAAACATCGGACTGGGTGGCGATCAGATCGTCAGCCCAAACGTCGCGGCCGGCAACCATGGCGGTTTCGCCACCGGTGCGCTTCACGACGATCACGTTCTTGATGGTGGGGCAGCCGCTGGCCAGCGCTTCGTCGGCGATGGACTTGAGGGGCAGAGCCTTGCCGCCGCGGTTCTGACCGTCGGAGGTAATCAGGGCCACTGCGCCGGCATCGTTGATGCGGTCAGACAGGGACTGGGCCGAAAAACCGCCGAAGACGATGGAGTGGGTTGCGCCGATACGGGCACATGCCTGCATGGCCACTACACCTTCGATGGACATCGGCAAATAGATGACGACGCGGTCACCCTTTTTGACGCCGACGCTGCGCAGGCCGTTGGCGAACTTGCTGACACGGCTGAGCAGGTCACTGTAGGTAACCTTGGCGACATCGCCCTTGTCGCCTTCAAAGATCAGCGCAACCTTGTCGCCCAGACCCTTTTGGACCTGACGATCAAGGCAGTTGTAAGAAACGTTCAGCTTGCCGTCGGCAAACCACTTGAAGAAAGGCGCATTGCTTTCATCAAGAACCTCGGTAAACGGGGTCTGCCAGTCGATCAGTTCCTTGGCCCGCTTGCCCCAGAAACCTTCGTAATCCTGTTCAGCCTCCGCACACAAGGCCTTGTACGCTTCCATGCCCGACACGGCAGCGTTTTTTACCACCTCTTCAGACGGATAGTAGAAATTCTGGGTGGTTTCGCTCGTCATTTTTTTCACCTCTCCTCGTGTTTTGAGTGTGCAACGTTGATAGCTTTGAAACCTTGCTGGCGGGGGTCACGACCGTTTGGCAGTGCGTTCACCCTGTTGTGTTTTTCTTGGTGAACCGATCTTGGATCCGCCGCGTATTAAAGGCGATCAATCTTACACATGACTTACACCTGACAGCACCACTTCCCATACCGGGCAGTCGTTCTGTCCACCTGAAATCACCTGAAAAAGGTCACAGAAAAAACGAAACACCACCGTAAAATTTTTTTGGCATAGAATAAAATGACAAAAGCACAAACCCAAAAACAAGATGATCCATCGCATTCATCTTTTGCTCATCCTCACGCTTGCCGTCGCTGCGTGCGCCTCGCGGCCACCTGTACAGACATCGACAAGCCATCTGCGCGCAGAAGACGCCCGTTCGACGCCAGCCGCCATACCGCCGCTGGTGCCCCATGTCCTTCCCCTGCCGCGGCCGGCACCCACACCAAAAGTCGAGACCTACTCGGTCGTCGTTACCAATGTACGCATCCAGGACCTGCTGTTCGCCCTTGCCCGGGATGCACGTATCAATGTAGATATCCATCCGGGCCTGACCGGCACCGTCACCCTCAACGCCATCAACCAGACCCTCCCGCAGATTCTCACCCGGCTGGCCCGCCAGACCGACATGCGCTTCGAATTCGACGGCCCCAACCTGATGGTGATGCCGGACTCACCCTTCCTGCGCACCTACCGCATCGACTACGTCAATCTCAGCCGCAATGCATCCGGCGCCGTCAGCACCAATACGCAGATTGCCACCAGCGGCACCGGCAACAGCAGCCAGGCTTCCAATAGCGGCATGGCAGCCACCGGAATCTCCAGCGGCGGCAACATCTCCGCGACCCGGATCGAGAACACCTCGCGCAACCAGTTCTGGGAGTCGGTGGAAAAAAATCTCCGCGACCTGCTGCGCGAAACCGACAAAATCCTGCCGGAGGGGTCCAGCGAAACAGTCACCGAAAACCTCGAAACCATCAGCACCACCGGCACAGGCGTCGCCTCGGCCAATACCGGCACGAACAGCCGCAATCGTAGCCGTCAAAACCAGCAACCAGTCGGCCTGGCCGCCAGCCCCAATCCGGCGGCCATGCAGAACAGCTCCACCACGGTCGTCCACAAGGCCACCTTCCGCGAGGCCGCATCGGTCATCGCCAACCGCGAGAGCGGTGTGATCACCGTCCGGGCAACGGGTCGCCAGCATGAAAAAGTCCGGGAATTCATCGACGAAGTGATGGCCGCGGCCCGCCGCCAGGTACTCATCGAAGCCACCATCGTCGAAGTCAGCCTCGGTGACACCTATCGCCAGGGCATCGAATGGAGCCGCGTGCTCGCCAGCGGTACCCGCTTCGGCATCACCGCCCCGAGCCTCGGCAGCAGCACGGGCAATGCCATCAATCCATTCAGCCTCACCTACAAAAGCGCCGACGGTATCGACTCAACGGTGAAACTCCTGGAAGGCTTCGGCACCGTCAAGGTCCTCTCCAGCCCCAAGCTTTCAGTGCTGAACAACCAGACCGCCGCAATCAAGGTGGTCGAAGAGTACGTTTACTTCTCCGTCAAGGCCGACACCATCCAGAGCACCAACGCCGGCGCCCTGACCACCGTCACCACCACTCCCCAGGCCGTATCGGTCGGGCTGGTCATGACGGTCACTGCGCAGATCAGCGAGAACGACGAAATCATCCTCAACGTCCGCCCGACCATCTCCAGCATTGCAGACTTCCGGCGCGACCCGAATCCCAATATCCCGCCTACCATCGCCAACCTTGTCCCGCAGATCCGGACCCGCGAGATCGAGTCCATCCTGCGCATCGAAAACGGCGAAACCGCCATCCTCGGCGGCCTGATGGAAGACCGCATCGACTACAAGACCGGCCGCATTCCGCTGATCAGCGCCATCCCTCTGCTCGGCGAACTGTTCACCAACCACGACAACGCAATCCAGAAGACCGAACTGGTGATCTTCCTGCGCCCGGTGGTCGTGCGCGAACCCGGACTCGTCGCCGCCACCGCCCCGCTGCGCGACCGGCTCCCGGATGACAGCTTTTTCACCGATCAGCCCCGACCGGGCGGACGCAACTTTCCAGCCCCGCACCCCAACGCCGGAACCCGCACCCCGTGAGCCTTCTGATCGACGTCCTGCGCAAGGCCGAGGAAGCCCGTCGCACACCGGACACCCAGCCTCCGCAGCGCACCGCCGTCACCCGTGACATTGAACTGGAGCCCCTGAACATCGAAGCCGGCAGCACCGATCCTGGCCTGCCCCCGGCAGCGCCTCCCCCAGGCGAGGCCCCCGGCGCGCACGCCCTCACCACCCCGTACAAGCCTCACCGCACCTCACCGTACTGGTTGCAGGGTTGCGCGGCACTCGGGGCTGCCGTCGCCATGGCCGGCTGGATCTGGCTCGAAGCACAGGCCACGACTCGGCTCGACGCCCGACCACTTGCGCCCCCCGCTCAAACGCCCCCTTCACCGACAAGCACCGGGGACTCGCCACCCGTGCCCCTGGAGTCAGCCCCTTCGCTGCCAGCCCCTCACTCAATGCCACCAAGCCCAGGCGCCAGAATCGATAACGTGGCGACCAGTACACCCGGCGAGGCGCCACCACGCTTTCGTCCGGGCACACCGCCCGCCGCCGATACGCCCCACCTCGCCCTCCGCGCCCACGAGGCCTACACGGCCGGCGATCTGCCCCTGGCACAAACGCTGTACCGGCAAGCGCTGCAAAACGATCCGGCAAACCTCGAGGCCGTCGACGGGCTCGGTGCCATCGCGCTACAGCAAGGCCTGCCGGAACAGGCTGAAATCCTCTTCCGCCGGGCCCTCCTCCTCACCCCCCACGACCCGGTTGCCCTTGCCGGCCTTAGCCAGACCGGCAACGCGGAATCGCGCCATGCCGAAACCCGGCTGCGGAACAGCCTCAACGCACAACCCGACGCGATTGCCACGCGCATCGCGCTGGGCGACGCACTGGCCAGCCAGCAACGCTGGGCTGAAGCCCAACACGCCTACTTTCAGGCCCACACCCTGGCACCGCAGGAGCCCGATATCGCCTACAACCTGGCAGTCAGCCTTGATCACCTCGGCCAGCAGCAACCCGCCGCCCTCTATTACCGCAAGGCCCTAGAACTGGCAGCACGGCATCCAGCCCGCTTTTCACACACGCACGGCGAAGCCCGCCTGCACGCCCTTCTCTCCCGGGAGCCCGGACCATGAGCCTGCATGCCGCCCCCCAGCGCATCGGCGAAACCCTGCTTCACATGGGGCTGATCAGCACCGACCAGCTCCACATTGCCCTGCATGAACAGGACCGCAGCGGCGAGCCCATCGGCCGGCAGCTCGTACGCCTTGGCTTTCTTTCGGAAGCGACGCTACGCGAAGCCCTGGCCCGCACCCTCGACCGGCCCAGCGTGGATCTCTCCGCCCTCCTGCCGGACGTGGATGCCCTCGCCCTCGTACCGCAACACGTCGCCCGGCGCTTCAACCTCATACCCCTCAGCTACGACGCCGGTCGACGGCATCTCGTCATTGCCTCGAGCGAGATCAACGACATCGTCACCCAGGACCAGTTGCGCAGCGTTCTGCCCGACGACACGAACATAGAAAGCCTGCTTGCCGGCGACTCGGAAATCGCCCGCGCCATCGACCAGCTCTACGGCCACGAACTGTCCATCGACGGCATCCTCCACGAAATCGAAACGGGCGAGAGCGACATCCGCAGCCTCTCTGCCCGGGGCGACAGCTACGCCCAGCCGGTGGTCCGCCTCATCGATGCGCTGCTCACCGATGCGGTCAAGCGCGATGCCTCCGACCTGCATTTCGAGCCAGAGGCCGCCTTCCTGCGCATCCGCTACCGCATCGACGGCCTGCTGCGCCAGATCCGCGCCCTGCACAAATCCTACTGGCCGGCGATGACCGTGCGCCTCAAGGTCATGGCCGGCCTCAACATCGCCGAAACCCGCGCCCCCCAGGACGGACGCATCTCCCTGCTGGTCAGCGGACGCCCGGTTGATTTCCGCGTATCCACCCAACCCACCATCCACGGCGAAAACATCGTCCTGCGCGTCCTCGACCGCCAAAAAGGCATCGTCGGCCTGCATGAGCTCGGCCTTGACGGCCCCCAGCTCAACCTCCTCAAGCTGATGATCGCCCGTCCCGAAGGCCTGATCCTCGTCACCGGCCCCACTGGCAGCGGCAAGACCACCACCCTGTATTCCATCCTCGGCCACATCAACGCCGAGGGCATCAACATCATGACTCTCGAGGATCCGGTGGAATACCCGATGACGATGATCCGCCAGACCGCCGTCTCCGACAGCACCCGTCTCGACTTCGCCAATGGCGTGCGGGCCATGCTACGACAGGATCCGGACGTGATTCTGGTCGGCGAAATCCGCGATGCCGACACCGCCCGCATGGCCTTCCAGGCCGCCATGACCGGCCACCAGGTGTTCTCGACGCTGCACACCAGCTCGGCCATCGGCGCCATTCCGCGCCTGCTCGACATCGGCATCCTGCCCGATATCCTGGCCGGCAACGTGATCGGTATCGTCGCCCAGCGCCTCGTCCGGCGACTCTGCCCGATCTGCCGCGAAGCCCATCCAGCCGAGGACTACGAATTGCGCCTGCTCGCCCACACCGGCACGCCTGAACGCCCCGTGCTGCACCGGGCAAAAGGCTGCCCCGCCTGCGCCTTCACAGGCTACCGGGGGCGCATGGCCATCATGGAACTGATCCGCATGGACCCGGAACTGGACGAGCTGATCGCCCGTCGTGCCACCGCCAGAGAGATCCGTAGCGCCACCCGGGACAGGGGCTTCGTCAGCCTGGCTGAAGACGGCACCCGCCGCGTCCTCGAAGGCAACACCTCCCTCGACGAACTCACCCGGGTCATCGACCTGACCGAGCGCATGTTCCGATGAGCGCCTTCGCCTATCGCGCCATGGACCCTCGCGGACGCATCGTGCGCGGCCGGGTCGACGCCGCCAACCTGGTCGACCTCGAACTGCGCCTGCGCCGCCTGGATCTGGACCTTGTGCATGGCAGCCCCATACAACCGCGCTTCTGGCAAACACAAAAGGGCGCATCCCGACGGGAGCTGATCAAGTTCTGCTTCCATCTCGAACAGTTCCTGCGCGCCGGCGTACCGATCATCGAAAGCCTCACCGACCTGCGCGACGCCATCCGCCGCCCGCACTTCCGGCAAGTGGTCGCCGCCACAGTCGAGTCCATCGAAGGCGGGCTCACGCTGTCGCAGGCCCTGGCGCAACACCCGACGGTTTTCGATGGTGTGTTCTGCAGCCTGATCCGGGCCGGCGAGCACACTGGCCGCTTGCCCGAAGTGCTGCACGCCCTGTCCGAATCCCTCAAGCGCGATGACGAACTGGCCGCCTACGCCCGGCGCATCGTCATCTATCCAGCCATCGTCGGGCTGATCATCCTCGCCGCCCTCGGTGTCGCCCTGATTTATGTCGTGCCCGAACTGGCCCGCCTGTTTCGCACCGTGGGCCAGGCCCTCCCGTGGCAGACACGCGCCCTCATTGCCGTTTCCGACGCCCTCCTCGACTACGGCTGGGCGCTGCTCGCCGTCATCGTCACCACCGTGATCGGTGCCCGTCAGGCCGTCCTCACACGCCCGGAAATCCGGCTGCGCTTCGACGCCGCCATGCTCCGCCTGCCCATCCTCGGCGCCGTGCGCCGCAAGATCATTCTCGCCCGCTTCACCGGCCTGTTCGCGATGATGTACGCCTCCGGAATCACCATCATCGACGCCCTGCAGGTGGCCGAAGACGTGGTCGGCAACAGCGCGCTCAAAAACGGCCTGCAACAGGTCGGGCGCGGCATCGAGCAGGGCCGGAAGGTCTCCGAGGCCTTCCGCGCGGTCGAACTCTTCCCGCCCCTCGTCACCCGCATGCTGCGCGTCGGCGAAAGCACCGGCGCCCTCGACACCGCGCTGGCCAACGTCAGCTACTTTTACGACCGGGACGTCCGCGAGGCCATCGAGCGCCTGCAGGCCGGCATCGAGCCGACCCTCACCCTGATCCTCGGTGGCCTGCTCATGGCCGTGATGAGCGCCGTCATGATGCCGGTCTACGACATCGTTACCCGAATGAAATTCTGAGCATGGCCGGGCAACGCATCCTCTACCTGAACGCCGACGGCCTGAGCCCCTTCGTCGTGGAGCGCGGCGAAATCCACGCAGCCCCGCCCTTTTCCACCGGAGAGCAGGGTTTGACGGCATTCGACACCTACCTGCGGAACTGTCCGCCGGATACGCCACTGACCCTCCTGGTCGACCTGCCCGACGAGAGCCATCAACTGGAATCCGTTCCCTTTGTCCGGGGACGGGACCGCCAGCCGATGATCGCCCGGCGCCAGAACCAGCTCTTCGGCGAAACCCCCTACCGGACCTACCTGTCCTTGGGCCGCGCAAAGGAAGGCCGGCGGGACGAGCAGATACTCTTCGCCGCCCTCACCCGGCCCGGCGTCATCCAGCCCTGGCTCGAGCGAATCCAGCACTCCTCCTGCATCCTCGCCCGAATGGTCTCGGTCGGCTTCCTGTCACGCACGCTGATCACCCCACACCGAGCCTCACCTTCACCACTCTTGCTGGCGCACGTCACGCCGGCGGGGCTGCGCGTTTCCTGCTTCGACAAGGGCCAGCTCCGCTTTACCCGCCTCACCCCCCTCAAGCCCGGAGCTTGCCCTCCCTCCGGCAAGGTCCTCCAGACCGAAGTCCAGCGCAGCTTCGACTACCTGAGCGCCCAACGCATCCTGCCGCGCAAGGGGAAAACCACAGCGCATGTTCTCGCCCTGCCGGACGCCCCTGCGGAACCCATCACCGGAGAAAACACCGAACATGGACTGGCTTTCGAGATCCTCGATCCGCAACCGCTCGCCCAGATCCTGCGTCTCAAAAGCCGCCTCACCAGTGCCGACAGCCTGCCACTCCTTCTTCAGGCCCTTGCCACCACACCCCACCTTCCCCAGTTCGCCCCCGCAGAGGCCCTCGCCGAACATCGACTCCGGCGGGCCGCTCAGGCCATCGGCGCACTCGGTGCGGCCACGCTCCTGATCAGCCTTGGCATCACCACCGCCAACCTGCTCGATGCCCGGGGGCAGCGACACCTCGCCGAAACCAGACTATTACAAGTCCGCGCCACGGAGAAACACCTGAAGGCCGTCACGGATGCAATGCCGGCAACACCTCTCCCCCTCGAACAGCTAAGCCTCACACTGGCCACTGCCAAGGCGCTGATCTCCACCAACGCCGGACCAGAGCCCGCCCTGCGTCAGCTTGCTGCCGCACTGGCACCGCTGCCTGGCTTCAAGCTCCGGCACATCGAGTGGACCGTCAGTGCGCCGACGGAAAGGCTGGCATTCCAGGCTCTCCGCGTGCACTTTTCCCTTCCTTCCGGCGCAGAGCATGCCCGGCAAAGAGTCGCCCAGACCAGGGCGCTCCTCACCGCCCTCGGTACGATGAGCACGGCGGACATCACAATCGAAAAGCAGCCCGCCGAAATGAATGACACCCAGCCCCTGCGCATCACCGAGGAGCAGTCCGGCGCCGAGACGCCCCAGCTCACCGTACGCATTCAGTTCCCCCCAGACCACCCATGAGCCCCCCCGCCTTTCTTCGTTTACGCACTCCGGCCCTGTTCTGCGCACTCATGCTCCTCAGCAGCACCGGGCTGGTGTGGAGCAGTCACCAGTTACTCACCACCACTGGGCAAGCCGCCCGCAGCGCCGCAGCGCGTCTGGTCGAAACGGAAAACAGGCTTCGCCAGCAACAGGAAACCGAGCGCCTGACCCGGGATGCCCTGGCCGGCTATCTGGCCCTTCAGCAAGCCGGCCTCCAGCGGCCAGTCGACCGCGTGGCCTGGCAAGAGCGTCTGCAAGCCATGCGCAACCGCCTCCAGGCGGAGGAGTTCAGCTATGAGATCGGCCCCGAACGGCCCCTGCTCATGGCTGGCGATGCGGTCGCTCACAGCCCCACGATTTTCACCAGCACCCTGCAGCTTCGGGCGAAAATTCGTCATGAAGACGAGTTCCTGACACTGATCAATACCCTGAAGCAGCCCGGCCAGGCCCTGCGTCCAACCCGCTGCACGCTCGCTCGCCCCGACGGCCCGGAGCGGGCTCAAGGGCTGACCGTCAACTGCGACATCGACTGGATCAGCGTGCGCATGCCCCCCGTGGAACACAGGAACACGCCGGGCTAAGAACGTAAAATGGCGCCAGGAAGGCGCCATTTCTTTATGAAGCAAGCCCGCTTACGGGCTCCGCCAAAGCATCAGGAACGATAGTCCGCGTTGATCTTCACATAGTCGTAAGAAAAATCGCAGGACCACAGGGTAGCCACCGCGGCGCCCCGGGCGAGATCGACCCGCACGGTAATCTCCGCTTCCTTCATCACGCGGGAGCCCGCCTCTTCGCGATAGCTCTCGGCACGTCCGCCCTTTTCGGCCACCAGCACCTCTTCGCCTGCGCTGCCCAGCCAGACACGGATTTGCGACACGTCCAGATCGTCGATGCCGGCGTAGCCGATGGCCGCCAGAATCCGCCCGAGGTTGGGATCGGAGGCAAAGAAAGCCGTCTTCACCAGCGGCGAATGCCCAATGGCATAACCCACCTTGCGGCACTCATCCCGATCCTTGCCCCCTTCAATTTGCAGGGTGATGAACTTGGTCGCGCCCTCGCCATCCCGGACGATGGCCTGGGCCAGCCAGACGGACAGATCGAGCACGGCGGCACGGAAGACGGCGTAGTCGACCGAGCCGGTATCGGCGATGGCCGGATTGCCGGCCTGACCGGTGGCAATCAGGATGAAGCTGTCGTTGGTGGAGGTATCGCCGTCGACGGTAATGCTGTTGAACGACAGGTCGGCCACTTCCTTCAGCAGCGCATCGAGCACCGGCTGGGCCACGTCGGCGTCGGTGGCGAGGAAACCGAGCATGGTCGCCATGTTCGGCTTGATCATGCCGGCGCCCTTGGAGATACCGGTCAGGGTCACCGTCTTGCCGCCGATCCTCACCTGACGGGAGGCGGCCTTGGGCACCGTATCCGTGGTCATGATGCCGTGACAGGCGTCGAACCAGCCATCAGCCTTGAGCGCCTCGCGGGCCGCCGGCAGGCCGGCCACCAGCTTGTCGACGGGCAGCGGCTCAAGAATAACCCCCGTCGAGAAAGGCAGTACCTGGTTCGCCTCAATACCCAGCACTCGTGCCACTGCCGCACAGGTGGTTTGCGCAGCAGCCAGACCGGGCTCACCGGTGCCTGCATTGGCCACGCCGGTATTGATCACCAATGCACGAATTCCCCCCGTCGCCAGGTTGGCCCTGCAAACCTGCACAGGTGCGGCACAGAAACGGTTCTGGGTGAATACGCCGGCAACGCGGGCGCCCGGCGCCAGTTCGATGAGGGTGAGATCCCGACGGTTGAGCTTGCGGATGGCCGCCTCGGTCACGCCAAGTCGGACGCCGGGAACCGGCAACAGAGCAGCGGCATCGGGAGGAGGAAGCAGAACAGGCATGGGTTAGACTCCAAATAAAGCCAGGTTGCAAGGATTCGCGATGATAACTCCCCTGTGCGCCTGCGAAAGCACCGGCAGGCGCACAGGGCTTGCGCGGACCGCCAAATCCATCCATGGCACGCTGCATGCCCAGATCAGGCAGAAGCTCGAAACCTCAAACCACCAAGCACAAGAAACTGTGTCGGCATTTTTTACACCATTTTAGAAAAGCTGCCAGAACGGAATCGCAAACCCTTGTTTTAACTCATCTAACACAACTGGCCCGATAGATGCTTAAGGTTATCACCCCCCCGGCTGCACTGGGTCGGTCAACCAGATTCGAGTACTTTTCAAGGAGATTCAATATGAACTTTTCGATGATTCGCAAGGCCACCATGGCCGTCGCCGTTGGCGCCGCCCTGTCCGCCGGTTCCGCCATTGCCGCCCCGGTTTTCACCGTGAACACCGGTTCGATCCCCGGCGCCGTCAACAAGACCTTCGACGCTGACTTCATCAGCGGCTTCTCTTCCGAACTGCTGCACCTGACTGGCAACACTGCCACCGGTAGCGGCTGGGTTCAATTCACCAGCTTCAAGAACGGCGCTGCCGCTGTTCTGCCGGGCACCAGCCGTCTGGGCGTTGACTACCAGCTGTACCTGACCTTCTCCCTGAGCGACACCCTGGTTGCCGGTACCGCCGGTACTGCCGGTGCGGTTTACCAGCTGGACACCCTGACCTTCAACGTCTGGGCTGACGCTGCCCTCGACACCACCTTCACCAACGCCAATGTGACCGGCGCTGTCGAAGCAACGGTTAGCCAAGGCACCGCCGACATCGACCTGGGCAGCGGCACGCTGATCGTTGGTACCGCTGGCTTCAACGCCCTGGGCGGTGTGTTCCAGAACGCTATCGCTACCTTTACTCTGACCCCTGACGGCAAGAACTACTTCGTCAGCCCGGACCCGTTCTACACCGTCGCTTTCGACGAGTTCAACAACACCACCCAAGGCCTGGCCTTCAGTCCTGACGGCTCCCTGGCCGCCATCACCAACGCTTCCGGTGGTGTGGACTTCAACAAGGTTCCGGAACCCGCCTCCCTGTCCCTGCTGGGCCTGGGCCTGGTCGGCCTCGGCGCTCTGTCCCGCAAGCGCAAGGCTGCCTAATCTCGAGAACACCCGAGATAGCAAAAAGGAGACCGCTCTGGCGGTCTCTTTTTTTTTGCCTCATGATCCTGTTTTGGGCCCATCAAGACCCACACAGATCCCAGCAGGTTTAATCATGGACATCTCAGAACTGATCCACATCACAACCCAAGCCCCCTCTGCCGATAATTCTCAGCCCTGGGTATTCCGGCAGCAAGGCGATGTGGTCGAATGTTCATACAGTACATCTGGCCGTTTCCAGGATCCCTTTGGCCCTGTCGGGCATGCATCCTTGATCGCAGCCGGGGCCCTGCACGAAAACCTGAACCTCATTACCGGGGGTCGGGTCGAGGTTCTTACCGATTGGCTTTCCCCCCTTCAGCCCTGGACGCTGCGACTGGCCCTGAGCCAAGTACCCGCTCTGGCGGCAGAAACAAGCCATCAAATCGAAGGTCGCCACACCAACCGTCATCCGTTCAAACAGTTTCTACCTGCCGAACTTCCAAGAATCGAGCCGCTAGGATCTGGCCGGATCATCTCCTGCCTCGATCGTTCCAGCATCGCCCCCCTGGCGTCCGCACTGCAGACCTGCTCCCGGGCCCGCTTCAACCAGCCTGATCTGCATAACTGGCTTTTTTCCAGCCTGCGCTGGGATCAGGCAGAAATCGCCTCCGGCGATGGGCTGGATATCAACACCCTGCACCTCCCGCCTGGTGGCCAGCACCTGATGCGATGGATCAAGCCGTGGAGCCGGATGGCGTCCCTCAACCGGCTGGGCATCGACTATGTCATGTCAATCGCCGATACCGCCCTGTTCAAGCAGGCTCCGGCTGTGCTGGCGATCTGCGGCGGCCACACGAAGCAGGATATCTGGGACGCCGGACGCAACCTGCAACGCCAGTGGATTGCCCTGAACGCAGCCGGTTTTGCCGTGCACCCCTACTACGCCATCACGGATCTCGCCAATCGCCGGCGGGATCGACTTCTCTTGCCGGGCTGGGATAGCTCCGTCGAACAAGCGGAAAAAATCAGTACCGAGGCGCTGGGGCTCAAGGCTGACGAGCAACTTCACATCCTGTTGCGGGTCGGCTTCCCGGGCAGCATAACGCCCGTCAGGTCACGGCGACGCCCGCCAAAGAGCTTTCTTCACCAAGACTCCGCCAAGCCCTGAACACAGGGCACGGAACATGGAATATCCCCAAGGCCAGCGCGCACCTCTTGGCGATTGCTCTTCAGGAGCATTTCGGACACCATAATGCCTTGGATATTTTTTCATGGCCCGACTGGCCATTGGAACTGCATCAAGAACCGCGTCCCGCAGTTCATCAAGCGCCTATTTACGCAGCACCCAACCTCCCTCCAGCGCATCCCTTCGGGAGCCGCGTCAGGCACCGAGCGCAAGCATGATTTAAACGTTTCCGGCTTCCAACCCCTGGAGCCTCTTCGCGGCAGCTGACACAGAATGAACTTTGGCATCCTTCGAGAAGCGGCAAGCACCGTTGATCTGGCAGCTCGAAACCTGTCACGACAGCGTCGACGCTCACTGCTTGCTCTGGGAACCGTTTGCGGGGGCGTTATTGCATTTCTCCTTGCCGGAGGCTTCATCTACTGGGTCTTCGAGCAGATGCGCGAGGCGACGATCCACGCACAACTGGGGCATATACAAATCACCCGCCCCGGGTATTTTCGGGAAGGATTGAGCGATCCCTACCGCTACCTGCTGCCGGATGACACCTCCGCGGTCGCCGCCCTCGCGCCAGAGCAGGTCAGCACCGTATCCCCCCGCCTCGCCTTCAGTGGCCTGATCAGCAAGCAGGACTCTACCGTTTCATTCATCGGCGAGGGCATCGACCCCAAGCGTGAAGCGCCCATCACAAGCGCGATCGCCATCGTTTCGGGCAAAGACCTCACTGAAAGCCCGCCCCAATCCGTCCTGGTCGGAGAGGGGCTGGCTGCCAACCTGGGCGTCGTTGCCGGCGACAAGGTTGTGCTTTTGGTCACCACCGCCAGCGGCGGCGTGAACGCCGTCGAATTAAACGTGGCAGGCCTTTTTGCCACCAGCACCAAGGCCTACGATGACACAGCCCTGCGCGTCCCGATATCAGTTGCTCGCAAACTCATGCGGGTTCAGGGCGCCACCAGCTGGGTCGTTCTCCTGCACAAGACGGAAGACACCGAATCGACAGTGCAGCTGTTTCGGGACAAACTTTCGAAAACGGAATTCGAAGTGGTCCCCTGGACCGATCTTGCTGACTTCTACACCAAGACCGTCCGCCTGTTCTCCAAGCAGGTCGGCGTGGTGCGCGCCCTGATCGCCATCATCGTCATCCTGACCATCTCGAACACGCTGTCCATGGCGGTCGTCGAACGAACCGGCGAAATCGGAACGGCCATGGCCCTTGGTGTGCGTCGCCGCGGCATCATGATGCAGTTCATCTGCGAGGGGGTCCTGCTCGGCACGATAGGCGGCATACTCGGCGTGGCGCTGGGCTATCTGGTTGGCGCCATCATTTCAGCCATCGGCATTCCCATGCCGCCCCCGCCCGGGATGGCGCGCGGCTACATCGGCGCAATCCTGATCTCCCCGGCCCTTGCCTTCGATGCGTTCCTGCTGGCCTTCCTGACCACCCTGCTCGCGAGCGTCATCCCCGCCTGGAAGGCGTCAAAGATGAACATCGTGGACGCACTTCGCCATCAGCGGTGACCGACATGCTCCACAAGCTTGCCTTCCGCAACGTGCTGCGCCAGAAATTGCGCACAGCCATGACCCTGGCAGCCATCGTGATCGGCGTCGCCGGACTCATCCTTTCGGGCGGCTTCGTACAGGACATCTTCATCCAGCTTGGCGAGGCCTTCATCCACTCGCAGACTGGTCACGTCCAGGTATTTCGCAAGGACTACCTGGAAAAGGGGAGTCGCCAGCCCGACAAGTTCATGATCGAGGCACCCGACAAACTTGCCGCGAAACTGGCCACCCATCCGGCCGTCGACACGGTCTCGGCACGCCTCAATTTCGCCGGGCTGCTCAACAACGGCAAGCGTGACCTGGCCATCATCGGCGAAGGCATCGAGCCGGACAAGGAAGCGCGGATCGGAACCTACGTGAAGGTCAAGGCCGGACGCCACCTCACCGACAAGGACCAGTTCGGCATGTTTGTCGGACAAGGCGTCGCCAACTCGCTCAATCTGCACCCCGGAGATACCGTCAATCTGGTCATGAACACCTCCGACGGGGCCTTGAATACCCTCGAGTTCACGGTGATCGGCATCTTCCAGAGCTTCTCGCAGGAGTTCGACGCCCGCGCGGTTCGCATTCCGCTGGCTGCCGCCCAGGAGTTGCTTGCCACCAAAGGCTCAAATCTCCTGGTGGTTTCACTTCACCGCACCGAAGACACGGACACGGCCCTGGCCTGGATTCACACACAGCTCAATCCCGCCATCCTCGATGCCCAAAGCTGGCGCCAGCTCTCCGACTTCTACGACAAGACGATCGTTCTCTACGACCGCCAGTTCGGGGTCCTGCAATGGATCATCCTCTTCATGGTCCTGCTGTCAGTCATCAACAGTGTGAACATGAGCACCTTTGAGCGGATCAGCGAATTCGGCACCCTGCAGGCACTGGGCAATCGCCAGATGGACGTCTTCAAGCTGCTGATGATCGAAAGCTGCGTGGTAGGCCTGTTCGGCGCCACGCTGGGGGTCATCGCCGGAATACTTCTGGCGATGCTCATATCGGCCATCGGTATCCCCATGCCACCCCCGCCGATTGGCAACGTTGGCTATATTGCATACATCCGCATCGTCCCTTCAACGGTTGTCAATGCATGGCTCATCGGCTTCCTGGCCACCGTGCTCGCCTCCATTCTGCCGGCACGGAAAATCGTGCGCATCCCGCTGGTGGATGCGCTGAGACAGAGCATCTGAGCCCCCTGACAAAGAAATGGCGCGCATTCGTGCCCATGCACTGCCCGGGCACGGCCAAGAGCACTTATCCAGAACTGGATGGAGAATATCGTGATTAACCCCGCCCTGATTCCCGTATTTCTCCGCGAACTCCTGGTGGAGCGCAGCCTGCCCCGTGAGCCGGAGCCGGACCTGGTCATGGACGATCCCGACCAGGTTGCCGCTTACGCACAGGCAGGCCGGATCGACGGCGTCATGGCAGCCTCCTACCTGTTCCACTCAGCCCGGATAAGCCAGACGATCAGCGGGGCAAAGACGGTTCTTGACCTTGGTTGCGGCCCGGCAACACAATTGGGGCAAATTGCGCAGCTCAATCCCGACATCCGCTTTACCGGCATTGACCTGTCTCCGACCATGCTGTCCGACGCCGAAAAGCACATCCAGACACTCGGGCTCAAGAACGTCGGATTCATGCAGGGCGATATCAGCACCCTCGAGGCCATTCCGGACAACAGTTACGATGCCGTCACCAGCACGATGGCCCTGCACCATCTGCCCAGACTGGACTTGCTCGAGGAGACATTCAAGCAAGTACAGCGCGTCCTGAAGCCTGGCGGCGCCATCTACCTGACAGATTTCGGGCGCCTGAAATCCTTGAAGTCGGTGATTTTCTTCGCCTACATGAATGCCAGCTTCCAGCCACATCTGTTTTCGCTGGATTACGAGCGCTCACTGCGCGCGGCATTTCTGAAGGAAGAGTTCGAGCTTCTGACCCGTCAGCACCTCCCGTCAGATGCGCAGGTGCACGCCACCTTCAAGGTGCCGTTTCTGATGATTGTCAAAACCCCCGATCGCACCCTCTCGGACACTATCCGCTCACAGATCCAGACCCTCTATCGCAGCCTGACACCCCGCTACCGCAGGGATATGGACGACATGCGCAGATTCTTCGGCCTCGGTGGGCTGCGCAACGACCCGTTCTGATCAGGCGTCGCTGCGCACACTGACGGCCAGCGACGCCTGCAGGGCAAAGTGCCGGATTGCCCGCCAGCTCTCCTCATCGGTCGGCTTGCCATTGCGATCGGCATACAACACGCCGATCTGACGAGTCGCCGTCCCGAACGGCGCCAAAAAAGCCTCATCACAAGCCGTAACCTGGAGCAGACGCTCAAGACCAGGCCCCTCCAGACGCTCAGCATGGATGCGGCAGGCCTGCCGGCTGTCGATGGCGGCATCCACCACATCATCCGGATCGCCGTCCATCGAAAAAACGAAACGCGCACAAAGGGCGTCGGCCCCCGGCCCCAGCGCGATTCGGCCCTGGAGCTCCAGGCGGTCTTCGGTGAGCAGAGCCACGAGCACCCGCTCGCACCCGACACCACGGTAAACCCCCTCGACGACCAGTTGCAGGACATCAGCGATGCTGGTTTTACCGAGGGTCATTTCCGTCAGTTCGTGAAAAATCCGCAATTGCAGTTGGGCATCAGGCCCGACCGGCAACAGGGGGGCAGCAGGCTCAAGCTGGGGACCACTGCGGGGAATCATCTGCGCTGCCTCAGGCGCACCGAGCGCGCGGGCAACCCGGGTCGCCTCACCCGCATTGCCGGTCACCTCCGTGTGCACCACGGAGAACGGCAGATCGAGATAGTCGGCGACGTCTCGCAGGCATTGCCGAGCTGAGGGTGAATCCCAACCCAGCTCGGCCGCCCGAGCCAGCCGGTGCCCCATGATGACCGCCTTTTCCGGCCCCCGACTGCGGGGATCCGGATCCAGCGCAGCCCCTACCAGCGTCCCGAGCTTCCACTCCCGCACCAATCCCAGGGAGAGTTGTCGCAATGGAAAGCCCAACACGACCTGCTGGACCTCCTCTTCCCGCGCAGGGGCCTGAGACAGGCAGCGATCCAGGCTTATCGCCTGCTCACCACCAAAGCACCAGAAAGCCATCTCGCCAACCCGAGTGAGAAGTGCCGCGATGAAGACCTCCTCACCCGCCGCCTCTCCTCGCCGCTGGACCAGCCAGCGCGCCTGCACTGCCGCATGGAAGCTACGCGCCATTTCGGCATGGACCCGCCCCCTCACCCCACCACGGAGCAGGGAGTCGATCAACGAAACGGACAGGGCAAGCTCCGCGACATGGTTGAAGCCAAGAACCACAATGGCCCGGGAGACGGTACTCACACCCTGCTGGGCATGATTGAAGAAGGCACTGTTGGCGAGCCGCAGGACCTTGGTGGTCATCGGCGCATCCATCAGGATCACCTTCGCCAGGGTGGATGCAGGCGCCCGGTCATCCTCGAGAATGGCATGCAAGGCTTCAATCGTGTGGCCAAAAACCGGCATCTCGCGACCGCGTATGCGGGCGATCCAGCCGGTCAGGTCGAGGGGTGGGTCATTTCGTGTCATGGGCTTACCTCTTTCCGATATCGGCAGGGAGCTCTTGTTGCTTGAGGCAGGACGTGAACGCACAAAGCCGGCCACTGGCCGGCTTTGTGCTCACCCCGCCAGACTCAGGACAGCTTGCCGTGGCAGTGCTTGTACTTCTTGCCGGAGCCGCACGGGCAAGCATCGTTGCGGCCAACCTTCGGCGCCAGGTTTTCTGCCGGCTGGGCAACATCCCTGTCCGGGTTGGCCGTTGCCAGGGCTTCGTCGTAATCGGCGTGGTGATACTGGACGTTCTCCAGCTCGGGCGGTGCCTCGGCTTCCTCGAGTTGTGCCTCGGAGCGGATCTGGACCGTCATCAACAGCTTGGTCACTTCGGTACGGATCATCTGCAAAAGGCTTTCGAAGAGCTCGAAGGCCTCGCGCTTGTATTCCTGCTTCGGGTTTTTCTGGGCGTAACCGCGCAGATGGATGCCCTGGCGCAGGTGATCGAGCGCCGACAGGTGCTCGCGCCAATGGGTGTCGAGGTTCTGCAGCATCACGTTGCGCTCGAAACCATGCCATGCCGCCGCATCGACCAGGGCGATCTTGTCGGCGTAAGCCTGGCTGCCGGCCTCAAGGAGGCGCTGCAGGATGTCGTCGTCGGTGAGACTGGGGTTGGCCTTGATCCACTCGCCAACCGGCAGCTTGAGCTGGTACTCGGACTCCAGCGCCAGTTCGAGGGCGGGAATGTCCCACTGCTCTTCAACGGAATCAACCGGCACGTAGATACGGAACAGGTCGTGCAATACCCCGTCACGCATGGCGACGATGGTTTCGGAAATATCCGTGGTTTCAAGCAACTCGTTGCGCTGCTGGTAGATCACCTTGCGCTGGTCGTTGGAGACGTCGTCGTATTCGAGCAGTTGCTTGCGCATGTCGAAGTTGCGCTGCTCGACCTTGCGCTGGGCTGTTTCGAGGGAGCGCGTCACCATGCCGGCCTCGATGGCTTCGCCTTCGGGCATTTTCAGGCGAACCATGATCGCGTTGAGGCGCTCGCCGGCGAAGATCTTCATCAACGGATCTTCCAGCGACAGGTAGAAGCGGCTTTCACCCGGGTCACCCTGACGGCCGGAACGGCCACGCAACTGGTTGTCGATACGCCGGGATTCGTGACGCTCGGTGCCGATGATCTTCAGGCCGCCGGCCTTCAGGACCTGCTCATGAACCTTCTTCCATTCCTCGCGCATGGCCGCAATGCGGGCGTCTTTCTCGGCATCGGAGAGGGATTCATCCTCGCGGATCAGGGATACCGGCTTCTCGACGTTGCCGCCGAGCACGATGTCGGTACCGCGACCGGCCATGTTGGTGGCGATGGTGATCACCCCCGGACGGCCGGCTTCGGCCACGATTTCGGCCTCACGGGCGTGCTGCTTGGCGTTGAGCACGTTGTGCGGCAGCTTGGCGGCCGTCAGCAGGTCGGACAGCAGCTCGGAGTTTTCGATGGAGGTGGTGCCCACCAGCACCGGCTGGCCGCGCTCGACGCAATCCTTGATGTCGGCGGTGATGGCGTCGTGCTTCTCCTTCATCGTGCGATACACCTTGTCGTTCTGATCCTTGCGGATCATCGGACGGGAGGTGGGCACGACCACGGTTTCGAGGCCGTAAATCTGGTGGAATTCGTAGGCTTCGGTATCGGCGGTGCCGGTCATGCCGGCCAGCTTGCCGTACATGCGGAAGTAGTTCTGGAAGGTGATCGAGGCGAGGGTCTGGTTCTCGGCCTGGATCTTCACGCCCTCCTTGGCCTCGACGGCCTGGTGCAGGCCTTCGGACCAGCGGCGGCCGGACATCAGGCGGCCGGTGAATTCATCGACGATGACCACTTCGCCGTCCTGCACCACGTATTGCTGATCCTTGTGATACAGCGAATGGGCCCGCAGGGCCGCATACAAGTGATGGATCAGCAGAATGTTGGTCGGATCGTACAGGCTCGTGCCTTCGGCCAGCAGCCCCAAGCGGGCGAGGATTTCCTCGGCGTGCTCGTGACCCTGTTCGGTGAGCAGCACTGAATGCGCCTTGAGGTCGACGGTGTAGTCGCCCGGCACGGTGATGTTCTCGCCCTCGCCTTCCTGACGGGTCAGGAGCGGCGGTACGGCGTTCATGCTCAGATACAGTTCGGTGTGATCTTCGGCCTGGCCGGAGATGATCAGCGGCGTACGTGCTTCATCGATGAGAATCGAGTCGACCTCGTCGACGATGGCGTAGTGCAGGCCGCGCTGCACGCGCTCCGCCACCTCGTAGACCATGTTGTCACGCAGGTAGTCGAAGCCGAATTCGTTGTTGGTGCCGTAGGTGATGTCCGCCTGGTAGGCTGCCTTCTTCTGGTCGTGGGGCATCTGCGACAGGTTGCAGCCCACGGAAAGCCCCAGAAAACGGTAGATGCGCCCCATCCAGTCCGAGTCGCGACTGGCCAGGTAATCGTTCACCGTAATGACATGCACGCCCTTGCCGGACAGCGCATTGAGGTACACGGGCAGCGTGGCGGTCAGGGTCTTGCCCTCGCCAGTGCGCATTTCAGCGATCTTGCCGTCATGCAGCACCATGCCGCCAACCATCTGCATGTCGAAGTGGCGCATGCCATGCACCCGCTTGCCGGCTTCGCGGACCACCGCAAAGGCCTCCGGCTGCAGTGCTGCCAGCGTTTCACCGGCGGCGATGCGCTGACGGAATTCGTCGGTCTTGCCGCGGAGTTCCTCGTCGGACAGGGCCTGAATCTTCGGCTCGAATGCGCTGATGGCGCGCACGGTCTGCGAATACTGGCGGATCAGCCGGTCATTGCGGCTGCCGAAAATCTTCTTGAGAAGGCCTGCGATCATTTGATTTGGAAGGGGAAATGCGGCAAAGGGCCAGATTCTATCATGGCGTCCGGACACGGCCGTGATGGAGGTCCGGGCAGCATCAAGCTTGTCCGGCCCGGTAGTTCCCCCTACGATGGGGGCGCTTTTGCAAATTCCAAGCCCCCATGGCCACCAGCCCGATCGACAATTTTCTGGGGAGGGGTGATGCCCTCTCCCGCCTGCAAGCCCACGCGGGTCGTTTGCTGCGCCTGCAAAGACAGCTTTCCGAGTTGCTGCCCGACTACATGGCGAGCGCCTGCAAGGTCGCCAACCTGAAGGAAGATGAACTGGTGATTCTGGTGGACAGTCAGGGACTCGCGGTCAAGCTGCGCCAGGCGGTGCCGAGCCTGCTGGTGGACTTTGCCCGGATCGGCGTACTGCTGCGGGACATAAAAGTGAAGGTGGCAGTACGCGAATACCGGCAAGCTCCACCCCCTGTCCCGCAGCGCCACGTCAGCGACACGACACGCTCGGGGCTCGACACCCTGGCAGCCTCCCTGCCCGCCGACTCCCCGCTCGCCAAGGCGCTCCAGCGCTTCGTCAAGCAGGCTGGCTAGACCAGGGGCACGAGCACCCGCTCGAGGATCAGCAACGCAAAGAAAATCAGCGCCACCACAAGCCCGAAGCGAAACAGGCGCCACGCCAGCGTCAGATAACGGGGCTCGCGGGTGAACAGGAAGGCAAACACGGAAGCGCCGATCCCGATCCCCACCAGCACGGCAACGATGCGCAGGATCAGCACGGCGGGGCCTCAGGCGGTGGCGAGGTCGAACAGATGGGCGACCGAGGCCGGGGTAGTCGCCGCATCCTCGAAGGTGACAATCTCCCAGGCTGTACGGTCTTCGAGCAGGACGCGCAGGATCTGGTTGTTGAGCGCATGACCGGCCTTGTAGGCACTGTAAGCGGCGAGCAGCGAATGCCCGGCCAGGTAGAGATCGCCAATGGCATCCAGCACCTTGTGCTTCACGAACTCGTCGGCGTAGCGCAGGCCGTCAGCGTTAAGCACCCGGTACTCGTCCATCACGATGGCGTTATCGAGGCTGCCGCCCAACCCAAGGCCGTTGGCGCGCATGAACTCCACGTCCTGCATGAAACCGAAGGTGCGCGCACGCGCGACTTCGCGTACGTACGAATTATTGGCGAAATCCACCGTCACCGACGTACCCGTGCGGTCGATGGCCGGGTGGTTGAAAAGGATCGAGAAGCTCAGCTTGAAACCATCATAAGGCTCCAGACGCACCCACTTGTCGCCTTCCACGTACTCCACCGGCTTGGTGACGCGCAAAAAGCGCTTGGGGGCCTTCTGCTCTTCGATACCGGCAGACTGGATCAGGAAGACAAAGGGCCCGGCACTGCCGTCGAGAATCGGGATTTCGGCCGCATCCACGTCGATGTGGGCGTTATCCACGCCCAGACCGGCGAGGGCCGACATGAGGTGTTCGACGGTATTGACCTTGGCGCCATCGCGCTGCAGACCCGAGCACATGCGGGTGTCGCAAACGGCGTAGGGATCAGCCGGCAGATCGACGACCGGATCGAGATCGACGCGATGGAAGACGATGCCGGTATCCGGGGCAGCCGGACGCAGGGTGAGCGTGACCTTGTTGCCGCTGTGGAGACCCACGCCGGTAGCACTGACAACGGTTTTGAGGGTGCGCTGCTTCAACATGATCCGGTTCCGCGTTCAAGTCATTGAATTTTAACATACACAGGATGCTGCATTGCAGCAAACGCGGTGCAGTGTTGCGGCCGTACAAAAGACAAACGCGCAGCGGACGGAGGCACGTCCCGCTGCGCGTTTGTCAGAGCCACCGAAGCGGCCCTGCCCCGGTCAGTCCGCCTGCTTGCGCAGGAAGGCCGGAATATCCAGCGTGGACATGCCGTTGGCGCTCATCGCCTCGACCGTGGTGCGAGAGGTGCGACGAATGACCGCCGGCAGCTCCAGGTTGTTGTAATCCACTTCCATGCCGATGTTGTCGGTACCCGTCCGGATGACTTCCATCTTGCGGGGCATCGCGGCAGCACGCACGGCACCCAGGCCGGTAGCAACCACGGTCACGCGGATGCGGTCTTCCATGCTCTCTTCAAATACGGTGCCGTACTTGACGAAGGCCTCCGAGGCAGCAAAAGCCTGCACGGTACGCACGGCATCGCGAACTTCCGACATCTTCAGGTTGCGGCTGGCCGTGATGTTGATCAGCACGCAACGGGCACCGGACAGCTCGGTACCTTCGAGCAGCGGCGACACGGCGGCCTGTTCGGCTGCGATGCGGGCGCGGTCGAGACCGGAAGCCTGGGCCGAACCCATCATCGCGCGGCCCATTTCGGCCATGGCGGTGCGCACATCCTGAAAGTCCACGTTCACCAACCCGGGAACGTTGATGATTTCGGCGATGCCGCCGACGGCACTGGTCAGCACATTGTCAGCCGAACGGAAGCAGTCCTCGAAGCCGGCGTCGTCGCCATAAACCTCAAGCAGCTTGTCGTTGAGCACGACGATCAGGGAGTCCACCTGCTTGGAGAGCTCTTCCACGCCACTTTCGGCGACACGGATGCGGTTCTCGAAGTCGAAGGGCTTGGTAACCACCGCCACGGTGAGGATGCCCATCTCCTTGGCAATCTCGGCAACCACCGGCGCAGCGCCCGTACCCGTACCACCGCCCATGCCGGCGGTGATGAAACACATGTGCGCGCCTTCAAGAGCGGCAGCAATGGCATCGCGGGATTCCTGGGCGGCCGCACGGCCGGCTTCCGGCTTGGAACCGGCGCCGAGGCCGGTCTTGCCGAGCTGCACCTTGGTCGGGGACAGACAGCGGGACAGCGCCTGGGCATCGGTATTGGCGGTGATGAAATCCACCCCCTGAACACCTTCGCGGATCATGTGGTCGACGGCGTTACCACCGGCGCCACCGACACCGATCACCTTGATAGTGGTGCCGCCGGATGCCTTCTCAACAATTTCAAACATTTACCTCGCCTCCAAGTGAAACTGCGCTGATATTGCCAATGCGCAACCGGCGCCTGTATTTAGTATTAACAAAAAATTCTACAACTAAACAAGAGGCCGCTGCGCACAATTATTCATATAAATTCAAACCGTTACACGGGCTTCTTCAAGTATCAGAAATTACGCTCGAACCAGGAGCGCATTCTCGAAAAAACCTGCCCTACGTTGCGCGTCTGACGAGCCTGCAGCCCCCGCCGCTTCTGGGCTGCGCCCTCCATGACGAGACCCATTGCATTGGCATAACGCGGCTCGCACACCACGTCGGCGATGGCTCCCGAATACTTCGGATAGCCGATACGCACCGGCATGTGAAACACTTCTTCACCCAGTTCAACCATGCCCTGCATCACGGCGGCACCGCCGGCCAGCACGATGCCGGAGGACAGCAGTTCTTCATAACCGCTGCGGCGCAGTTCTGCCTGCACCAGTTCGTACAGCTCGCACACCCGCGGCTCAATCACGTCGGCGAGGGCCTGACGGGAGAGCTTGCGCGGCGGACGGTCGCCGACACCGGGCACTTCGATCATTTCGGACGCATCGGCCAGCGTGTGCATGGCCACGCCGTGACGGATCTTGATCTCCTCGGCCTCGGCGGTCGGCGTGCGCAGGGCCATCGCGATGTCGTTGGTGACCTGGTCGCCGGCGATTGGAATCACGGCGGTATGACGAATCGCCCCCTGGGTGAACACCGCCAGGTCGGTGGTACCGCCGCCGATGTCCACCAGACACACGCCCAGCTCCTTTTCGTCCTCGGACAGGGTCGCGTAACTGGAGGCCAGCGGCTGCAGGACCAGGTCGAGCACTTCGAGACCGCAGCGGCGCACGCACTTGACGATGTTCTGGGCCGCCGACACGGCGCCGGTGACGATATGCACCTTCACCTCGAGACGCACGCCGCTCATGCCGATCGGTTCGCGCACGCCATCCTGGCCGTCGATGATGAATTCCTGGGTCAGGATGTGCAGAATCTGCTGATCGGCCGGCAGGGGCATCGCCCGGGCGGTCTCGATGACCCGCTCCACGTCAAGGGGCGAGACCTCCTTGTCCTTGATCGCCACCATGCCGTTGGAGTTGAAGCTGCGGATATGACTGCCGGCGATGCCCGTGTAGACGTCGCGAATCTTGCAGTCAGCCATCAACTCGACTTCCTGGATGACCCGGGAAATGGCGTCAACGGTCGCCTCGATGTTCACCACCACGCCCTTTTTCAGACCCGACGAGGGCTGGGTACCAAGGCCGACCACATCCATGCGACCGTCCGGCTTGAGCTCGGCCACCACGCAAGTGATCTTGGAGGTGCCGATGTCGAGGCCGACGATCAGTTCCTTGTACTCTTTGCTCATCACTTCCCTTTTCTTTCTTGCTTGCCTGCCGGCGCGGCGGGCGCTACCGGACGAAGGGCAAAACCACCGGGGTAGCGGAGATCCACCACCGCCACATTCATGTTCAGTTGTTCCCTGGCCTTGGGGTAATTGTTGACGAAGCGGGCCAGCCGTTCGTCGATGGGTGCTTTCGGCTGGTCGTGGCCGAGCTCGATCGTCATCCCGTCTTCCATCTTGAGCTGCCAGGCCTCGCGCGCCGACAGGGACACACCGACCAGTTGCTTGCCCAGCGGACCGAGCTTGCGCGTAAATTCGTCAAACTTGGCAAGAAGGATTCCCGACGCACCTTCCGGCCCGCTGAAAACCGGCATACGCGCATTGCTCGCCGCAGTGAAAACCTCGCCGTAGCGGTTAACCAGGCGCATGTCACCGGTTTCACCCACCCGCCAGTAGGCCGAGGCGACGTGTTCCTCGAGACGCACTTCGATACCGCCCGGCCAGCGCCGGCGCACATCGGCACGGCGCACCCACGGCAGCTTCTCGAAGGCACCGCGCACATCATCCAGGTCTACCGTGAAGAAATTGCCACGCAACGACGAACGCGCCGCATATTCGAGCTGGGCCGTCGTGACCTGCGCCAGCGGCGTGGTGACCACGACTTCCCGCAGCGGATAAACCGGCAGGCGCGACACCGAAGCCACCGCCGCATAACCGAGCCCGGCCGCACCGACCACCATCAGGGTGTCAGCGATCAGGTTGAGGAGCTGGGGACGATCCCACAGCCCGTTGCCACTCCCGTCCCGAACCGGGCGCGCACCACGCGCACGCTTCCCGCCGCCGGCTTTGCTGCCGACTTCGGGCGGAACATTGGAGGTGCTGCGCTGATCAGCCAAGGCGCGCTCCAGCCAGGATTTCCAGGCACAGCGCTTCAAAGGACAGACCGGCCACCCGGGCCGACATGGGCACCAGGGAATGGTTGGTCATGCCCGGCGCGGTGTTGATCTCCAGCAGGGTGAAGCTGCCGTCGTTGCGCAGGATCAGGTCGGCACGTCCCCAGCCGCGGCAACCGAGCACCTTGGCGCTGCGCACGATGGCCGCCTGGATGTCCTTTTCCAGGGCTTCAGGCAGGCCGCTCGGACAAAAATACTGGGTGTCGTCGGTGAAATACTTGTTCTGATAATCATAGTTGCCACCTGGCGCGACGATGCGCACCAGCGGCAGAGCCCGCTCGCCCAGGAAAGGTGCGGTCAGTTCCTGACCAGTGACGAACTCTTCGGCCAGCACCAGCGAGTCAAACTTGGCGGCCAGCTCCCAGGCGCCCTTCAGTTGCCCGGCTTCGGTCACCTTGGTGGCGCCCATGCTGGAGCCTTCATGTACCGGCTTGACGAAGATCGGCAGACCGAGGTCGGCCACCACGGCCTCCCAGTCGGTCTTGGCATCGAGAATCGCGAAGCGCGGCGTGGGCAGGCCGGAGGCCATCCACACCAGCTTGGTCCGCCACTTGTCCATGGCGATGGCAGAAGCCATCACGCCGCTGCCGGTGTAGGGAATGCCCATCAGCTCCAGCGCGCCCTGCACCGTGCCGTCCTCACCGCCGCGGCCATGCAGCGCAATGAAGGCGCGGTCGTAGCCCTGCTCCTTGAGGATGTGCAGGTCGGTCTCGGCCGGATCGAAGGCGTGCGCATCCACACCGGCCGCCTGCAGGGCAGCCAGCACGGCACCGCCCGACATCAGGGAAATCTCGCGCTCGGCGGAAGTCCCGCCCAGCAATACCGCCACTTTTCCGAATTGACTGCTCACGTCCTTAAACCTCGCCACTCACCAGTTTGCCCGGCACACCGCCGATACTGCCGGCACCCATGGTGATCACCACGTCGCCATCCTGCGCCGAGGACAGGATTGCCCCCGGCATGTCTTCGATGCTCTCCACGAACACCGGCTCGATCTTGCCCGCCACGCGCAACGCCCGCGCCAGCGAACGGCCGTCCGCCGCCACGATGGGGGCTTCGCCGGCGGCATACACCTCACTCAGCAGCAGCGCATCGACGGTGGACAAGACCTTCACGAAATCTTCGAAACAATCCCGCGTGCGGGTATAGCGGTGGGGTTGGAAAGCCAGCACCAGGCGCTTGTCGGGGAAAGCCCCGCGCGCCGCAGCGATGGTTGCCGCCATCTCGACCGGGTGATGACCGTAGTCGTCGACGATGGTGGCCGTACCGCCATTGGGCAGCGCCAGTTCGCCATAACGCTGGAAGCGCCGGCCGACCCCCTTGAACTCGGCCAGTGCCTTGATGATGGCCTCATCAGAAACGCCCACTTCCGTCGCCACGGCGATCGCCGCCAGCGCATTGAGCACGTTGTGGCGGCCCGGCAGGTTGAGGACCACCGAGATGCGGCTGGTCGTGCCATTGACGCGAACCACGTCGAACATCATCTTGCCGTCGGCAGCGTGAATGTTCTCGGCACGCACGTTGGCGGATTCGGAGAAGCCGTAACGGACGATCTGCTTGGACACCAGCGGCATGATCGAGCGCACGTGCTTGTCGTCGTCGCACAGCACGGCCACACCGTAGAAGGGAAGGTGCTGGAGGAAATCGACGAAGGATTGCTTGAGCCGTGCGAAGTCGTGACCGTAGGTTTCCATGTGGTCGGCGTCGATGTTGGTCACCACCGAAATCACCGGGGTCAGCAACAGGAAGGACGCATCGGACTCATCGGCCTCGGCCACCAGGAAGTCGCCCTTGCCCAGCCGGGCATTGGCGCCAGCCGCGTTGAGCTTGCCGCCAATCACGAAGGTCGGGTCGAGCCCACCCTCGGCGAGGATGCTCGCCGCCAGGGACGTGGTGGTGGTCTTGCCGTGCGTGCCGGCGATGGCGATGCCCTGCTTGAGGCGCATCAGCTCGGCCAGCATCTGGGCGCGCGGCACCACCGGAATGCCACGGGCACGGGCGGCGATCACTTCCGGGTTGTCGCTCTTGACCGCGGTGGACGTCACCACGACATCGGCTTCGGCAACGTTATCGGCGCCGTGGCCCTGGACCACGCGAGCGCCCAGCGCCCTGAGGCGACGGGTGGCCACATTGTCGCCGAGATCGGAACCACTGATTTCATAGCCGAGATTGAGCAGCACCTCGGCGATACCGCTCATCCCGGCGCCGCCGATGCCGACGAAGTGGATGCTTTTGACTTTATGTTTCACGTGTTTTCCAGTTCAGTTCTTCAGGCCGCGAGGCCGGCACATACGTCGGCCACACGGGCTGTCGCGTCCGGCCTGGCACACCCGCGGGCCTTTTCGGCCATGTCCAGCAGGCGTGCGCGGTTCATTTCGTGCAGCAGCGTGGCGAGGCGCTGCGGTGTCAATTCGGTTTGGGGCAGGAGCACCGCAGCACCGGCATCGGCCAGGAAGCGGGCATTGCCGGTTTGATGGTCATCCACTGCGTGCGGGAACGGCACCAGCACACTGGCCACGCCGACGGCCGCCAGTTCGGCCACGGTCAGGGCGCCGGCGCGGCAAATCACCAGATCCGCAGAGCCATAGCGTTCGGCCATGTCGTCGATGAAGGGCAGCAGCTCGCCCTCCGCACCTGCCGCCTTGTAGGCCGCGCGGAGAGCATCGATCTGTTTGGTACCGGCTTGGTGGGTCACCAGCGGCCGCTCGTGCGGCGCCAGCAAGGCCAACGCCTTGGGCACGGCCTCGTTGAGGGCTGCGGCACCGAGGCTGCCGCCCACCACCAGCACCTTCAAGGGCCCGCTGCGACCAGCAAAACGCGCGGCAGGAGGCACAACGGCGGTGATCTCGGCACGCACCGGGTTGCCGATCCACGCGCCCTTCTTCAATACGTCCGGAAAACCGGTGACGACCTTGTCGGCCACCCGGGCCAGCACGCGATTGGCGAGGCCGGCAACAGAATTCTGCTCATGCACGACAACCGGGCAGCCAAGCAATACCGCCATCATGCCGCCAGGAAAAGTCACGTAACCGCCCATCCCGAGCACCACGTCCGGCTTGACGCGGCGGATCTGACCGAAAGCCTGCGCGAAACCACGCAGCAGGTTGAAAGGAAGCAGCAACTTGCGCAGCAATCCCTTTCCGCGCAGCGCGGTAAAGCGCACCCAGGCAACCTCGTAGCCGCTGGCCGGCACGATGCGGGCCTCCATGCCATCCGGATTACCCATCCACACCACCCGCCAGCCGCGATCGCGCAGGGCATCGGCAACCGCCAGGCCGGGATAGATGTGACCGCCGGTACCACCGGCCATGACCATCAGGGTCGGCATCAGGCCTTGCCTCCCCGCATGATCTGGCGGTTTTCCCAGTCGATCCGCAACAGGATGGCAATGGCCACGCAGTTGGCGAGGATGCCCGAACCGCCAAAGCTCATCAGCGGCAGGGTCAGGCCCTTGGTGGGCAGCAAGCCCATGTTCACGCCCATGTTGATGAAGGACTGCACGCCGATCCAGATGCCGATGCCCTGGGCCACCAGCGCTGCGTAATTGCGTTCCAGCGTCACAGCCTGCTTGCCGATGGAGAAGGCGCGCTGGATGAGGATGGCGAACAGCACGACGACGGTGAACACGCCAACAAAGCCCAGCTCTTCGGCAATCACCGCCAACAGAAAGTCGGTATGGGCTTCAGGCAGGTAGAACAGCTTTTCGATGCTGCCCCCCAGGCCAACGCCGAACCACTCACCGCGCCCGAAGGCAATCAGGGCGTGAGACAACTGGTAGCCCTTGCCATAGGCGTCCTGCCACGGGTCCATGAAGCCGAGGATGCGCTGGCGGCGATATTCCGAGAAAGTGATCAGCAGCACGAAGCCGATCGTCGCGACGATCGCCAGCAATGCAAACAGGCGCACGTTGATGCCACCGAGGAAGAGCACCCCGAAGGCGATGGCGGTGATCACGACGAAGGCGCCAAAGTCGGGCTCCTTGAGCAGCAGGAAGCCGACGAACAGGATGACTGCCGCCATCGGCGCAAAACCCTTCTGGAAGCTGCCCATCAGCGGCAGCTTGCGGGCGGTGTAATCGGCGGCATAAAGCGCTGCAAACAACTTCATCAGCTCGGAGGGCTGCAGGTTCACCACACCAAGGGGCAGCCAGCGACGCGCACCGTTCACATCACGGCCCACGTGGGGAATCAGCACGATAAGCAACAGCACGACCCCGGCGATGAACAACCACGGGGCCATTTCCTGCCAGGCGCGCATGGGAATCTGGAACGCCACAACCCCGGCAATCACGCCAATCGCCAGAAAAACCGAGTGCCGGACCAGAAAGTAGGCCGGCTGGTGACCGAACATGCGGCTGCCTTCGGCTGTGGCGATAGAGGCCGAGAACACCATCACCAAACCCAGCAACAGCAGGGCCGCGGCCGACCAGAGCAGCGCAGGATCAAGCTCCCGCTGCCGGCCGAGGGGACGCATCAGGCGACTGACGGCGCCGCTTGACACCGGCGCAGCGGCGTCTCCGGCGTGGCGGGCAAAGAAACCGGTCAGGCTGGTGACGAGCTTCATGCGGGACTCACTTCCGGCAAGCGCTTCACGGCGTCGATGAAAACCTGCGCGCGATGGGCGTAATTGCGGAACATGTCGAGGCTGGCGCAGGCCGGCGACAACAGCACCACATCGCCGGCTTCGGCACGGGCATTGGCTTCAAGCACCGCGACGTCCATGTCAACCGCATAAATCAGCGGCACGCCGCAGCCGGCAACGGCCGCTTCGATGGCCCGCGCATCGCGGCCGATCAGCACCACGGCACGGGCATAACGGGCGAAAGCGTCTTTCAGCGGGGAGAAATCCTGCCCCTTGCCGTCACCGCCGACAACCAGTACCACCTTGCGGCGCAGGCCTTCCAGCGCGGCGACGGTAGCGCCCACGTTGGTGCCCTTCGAGTCATCGTAATAGATGACGCCATCGGCACGCTCGGCAACCTTCTCGACCCGGTGCGGCAGACCGCGAAAGGCCTTCAGCGCCGCCAGCAACGGCGCACGCGGCAACCCGGCGGCTTCGCACAGGGCCAGTGCAGCCAGTGCGTTGGCCACGTTGTGGCTGCCGGCCAGTTGCATATCGGCACGCTTGAGAAGCTTGTCGCTACCGCGCACCAGCCATTCGCCATCGTCGGCATGCAGCACGCCGAAATCGTCAGCGCCCGCCGGCACATCAACGCCAAAGCTCAGCACCTGTCGGCCCGGCAGCGCCATGGCTTTTACGCGGGCGTCCTCCCGGTTCAATACTTGTACACCGGCACCCTGGAAAACCGCGGCCTTGGTGGCAGCGTAGTCGTCCAGGCCGGCATAGCGGTCCAGATGGTCGTCGGTGACGTTGAGCACCGTGGCCGAAACCGCCTCCAGCGCCGGACCGGTTTCAAGCTGAAAACTGGATAGCTCAAGCACCCACACCTGCGGCAGCGCCTGGCCAGCATCCAGCCGGGCCATCAGCACGTCCAGCGCGGCCGGGCTGATGTTGCCGGCAACCACGCCATCAAGGCCCGTTGCACGAACCATCTCGCCGGCCAGCGTGGTGGTCGTGGTCTTGCCGTTGGTGCCGGTGATGGCAATGATTCTGGTCTCGGCACCCGACGCCTTCAGGGCCTCGGCCAGCAGGTCCATCTCGCCGACAAGCGAAATACCCCGTTCCTTCGCAGCCAGCACCAGCGGCTGGCGGGGGTCGAGCCCGGGGCTGATCGCAATGCGCTCGACACCGTCGAGCAGCGCCGTGGAGAACGGGCCGGTGACGATGTCGGCGGCCGGCACGTCGGCGCGCAGGCGCTCCACGCCCGGCGGCGTCTCGCGGGAATCAGCCACCCGCAGGGCCACGCCCTGGCGCGCCAGCCAGCGGGCCATCGCCAGACCGGACTCACCGAGCCCGAGAACCAGCGTCAGGGAGGATTTAAGGGGCTCAATGTGCGCCATGCCCGTTCACCGCAGCTTGAGGGTGGACAGCCCGAACAGCACGAGCATGATGGTGATGATCCAGAAACGAACGACCACCTGGGTTTCCTTCCAGCCGCCCAGTTCATAGTGGTGGTGCAGTGGCGCCATGCGGAAGATGCGCTTGCCGCCGGTGTACTTGAAGTACAGCACCTGGACCATCACCGACAGGGCTTCGGCCACGAACAGGCCGCCCATGATGAAGAGGACGATTTCCTGGCGGACGATCACCGCGATGGTGCCCATCGCTGCGCCCAGCGCCAGCGCGCCCACGTCACCCATGAAGACCTCTGCCGGGTAGGCGTTGAACCACAGGAAGCCGAGGCCCGCACCGGCAATCGCCCCGCAGATCACCGCCAGCTCGCCGGCGCCCTGGATATAGGGCACGCCGAGATACTTGGAGAAACCCATGTGACCGGCGACGTAGGCGAAGATCGCCAGCGCGGCGCTGACCATCACGGTCGGCATGATCGCCAGGCCGTCGAGGCCGTCGGTGAGGTTCACCGAATGGCTGGTACCGTTGATCACGAAATAGCTCAGGATGATGAAACCGAGCACACCCAGCGGATAGGCTACGGCCTTGAAGAAGGGCACGATCAGCTCGATCTGGGCCGGCACCGTAGCCGTCAGGCCGAGGAAGGCGGCCGCGCCCAGGGCGATTGCCGAGGTCCAGAAGTACTTCCAGCGACTCGCCAGCCCCTTCGGGTCGCGGTACACCACCTTGCGCCAGTCATCCACCCAGCCGACGGCGCCGAAGCCGAGGGTCACGAAGAGCACAACCCACACGTACTTGTTGCTCAGGTCGGCCCACAGCAGCGTGGTGACGACGATGGAAATAAGGATCAGCGCGCCCCCCATTGTGGGCGTGCCGGCCTTGGTGAGGTGCGACTTGGGGCCGTCATCACGCACTGCCTGGCCGATTTTCTTGGCGGCCAGCCAGCGGATCACCGGCGGGCCGAACAACAGCGACAACAGCAGCGCGGTTCCCGCCGCCAGCATGGTGCGCAGCGTGAGATAGCCGAACACGTTGAAGAAGCGCGCGTCCTTCCCCAGCCACAAGGCGAGTTCAAGCAGCATGGAAAGCTCCCTGCTGCGTTACAAAAAATACTGCGGACAAACCTGCACTACACGACTTCATCAAACCTTCTCCGCGATGGCGTCCACGACGCGTTCCATTTTCATGAAACGCGATCCCTTCACGAGCACCACCGTATCTGCATTGAGCTCCGCCTTCACCGCCGCGACGAGGTCGTCGAGCCGGTTGAAGTGGTATCCGCCTTCTCCGAAGTTGCGCGCGGCAACCTCGCTCATTTCACCCAGCCCGAACAGGTAATCGACGCCTTCGCTCTTCGCGTAGCCACCGATCTCGTCGTGGTACTGGAAACTCTGCTCGCCAATCTCCCCCATGTCGCCGATCACCAGGATCTTGCGGCCCGGGGTGGCCGCCAGCACCGCGATGCCCGCACGCATCGAATCGGGGTTGGCGTTGTAACTATCGTCGATGACCACTGCGCCACCGCATCCCTGGCGCAGATGCAGACGACCGGCAGTGCCGCTGTAGCCACCCAGCCCTTCGGCCACCGCGTCCAGCGACATGCCGGCAGCCAGACAGGCCGCCGCTGCCGCCAGGGCGTTGCGAACGTTGTGCTGGCCGGGCACCTGCAGGCGAAAACGGGTTTCGCCCTGCGGCGAGCTGAGCATCACATCGCTGGCAAAGCCGTGGCTTGTGCATCGGGCCGACACGTCGGCGTCGGCACTGAGGCCGAAGGTAAGTGTCTGGCGCCCCGCGTTGAGGGCCTTCCAGTAACCGGCGAAAGCGTCGTCGGCATTGATCACCGCGACACCGTCGGCGGCCAGGCCTTCGTAGATGGCGCCTTTTTCGCGGGCCACCTCGTTCACGTTGCCCATGCCCTGCAGGTGTGCCCGCTGGGCGTTGTTGACCAGTGCCACGGTGGGCCGCGCCAGCTGGGTGAGATAGCCGATTTCACCGGGGTGATTCATGCCCATCTCGATCACCGCCGAGCGGTGATTGCCGGACATGCGCAGCAGCATCAGCGGCAGGCCGATGTCGTTGTTAAGGTTGCCCTTGGTGGCCAGCACCGCCAGATCGGGGTCGAAACCATCCAGGCGGGCCTGGGCACGGAGAATCGCCGCGCACATTTCCTTGACAGTGGTCTTGCCGTTGCTGCCGGTCACGCCGATCAGCGGCATCTCGAAGCGGGCACGCCAGACCGCCGCCAGTTTGCCGAGGCCGAGGCGGGTGTCTTCGACGACCAGCAGGGGCAGCGGCACCGGATTGCCGGCGGCCCAGTGGCGATCGACCATCGCTGCCACGGCGCCCTGGGCGGCCACACTGGAGATAAAGTCATGTCCGTCGAAACGGTCTCCGCGCAAGGCGATGAAGAGCTGATCGGACTGCACGCTGCGGGAGTCGGTACTGACCGAAAGGAAGGAAGCATTGCCGCCCACCGCAGTGCCGTCGGTTGCCAGGGCGGCTTGCTGGAGATCCATCATTTGAGTTCTCCCTGGGCGTCGTTCCAGGCTTCGAGGGCTGCGCGCGTCTGCTCCACGTCGGAAAACGGGTAACGGACACCATTGATTTCCTGGTAGGGCTCGTGACCCTTGCCGGCAATGACGACCACGTCATCAGGCGCTGCGCCCATGATCGTGTCGCGAATCGCCTGGGCGCGGTCGGGAATGATGCGGGCGCGCTCGCCGGCAGCCGCGGCGATTTCGCGGAGAATCGCTTCGGGATCTTCACCGCGCGGATTGTCGCCAGTCAGCACCACGTGGTCGGCCAGCCGGCTGGCCACTTCGCCCATCAATGGACGCTTGCCCGGATCCCGCTCGCCGCCGCAGCCGAAGACGCAGGTCATGCGCCCGCCGCGGGCCGTGACGGTGGCACGCACGGCGGTCAGGACTTGTTCGAGGGCGTCCGGCGAATGGGCGTAATCGACCACTACCAGCGGATCACCGATGCCACCGAGGGTCTGCATGCGCCCCTGGGGCGGGGTCAGGTCCTCGGCAACGGTCACCGCATCTTCCAGCGAAAAACCGGAGGCCATCAGCGTACCGATGACCGCCAGCAGGTTGGACACGTTGAACTGCCCCACCAGGTTCGGGTAAAGATCGGCAGACTCGTTGCCACAGCGGGCCGTGAAGCGGATGCCGGCGGCCGTGGTGGTCAGCTTGTCGGCAACAATCACCCGGTGCGCCGGTGCCGCATCGATATTCGTCGGGATGAGGGTGTAGCCGATCACCTCGATCCCGTGGCCGGCCAGGCGGCGGGCCTGCTCCATGCCGAACCGGTCATCGAGGTTGAGCACCACCGAGCGCAGGCCGGGCATGTCGAACAGACGAGCCTTGGCCGCGCCATAGTTTTCCATGGTGCCGTGGTAATCGAGGTGGTCGCGGGTCAGGTTGGTATGCACGGCCACGTCGAAACGCAGGCCATTGAGGCGCCCCTGGTCGAGCCCGATGGACGACACTTCCATCGCCACCGCCTGGGCGCCGGCCTCGCGAAAATCGGCGAGCGTGCGATGCACGGTCAGGCTGTCCGGCGTGGTGTTCAGGCTTTCGGAAAGCGCACCGGGAAAACCAATGCCCAGTGTGCCGATCACACCGCACTTGCGCCCGAGGGCCGCGAAGGCCCGGGACAACCACTGGGTAACCGAGGTTTTGCCGTTGGTACCGGTCACACCCACCAGCCATACGGCCTCGGAGGGACGACCGTAAACTTCGTGGGCCAGGTAACCGGACAGGGCGGACAGGCCATCGACCGGTAAATTGGCAACCTGCAACGACACATCCCAGACGTGGTCGTTACGCTCCCACAGCACGGCGGCAGCACCGGCCTTTACGGCACCGGCGATGAAACGACGGCCATCGACCCGATGCCCCGGACAGGCCAGGAAGATGTCACCGGCACGCACCTGGCGCGAATCGGCACACAAACGGGTAACTTCGATTTCCTGGGCGGCCAGCCAGTCGAGAATCTCGCGGATTTTCTGCGGTGGTGCACTGACGCTCACATGGCCTCCCGGACGTAGGGTACGGGGGCCGCGCCCTGACGTGCCATCTGCAGGGGCTTGAGCGGGGCATCCGCCGCGACACCAAGGGTGCGCAAGGCGCCACCCATCACTTGTGCGAACACCGGTCCGGCCACATTGCCACCGTAATGCTTGCCGTTGGTCGGCTCATCAATCATCACCGCAACAATCAGGCGCGGATCGGAGATCGGGGCGATACCAACAAAGGACGCCACGTATTTGAGGGCGTAACGCCCGCCAACCAGTTTCATTGCGGTACCTGTCTTGCCACCCACCCGGTAGCCTGGAATATTGGCTTGCGGCGCCGTACCGCCAGGCTGCACCACCATCTCGAGCATCTGCCGGACTTCTCGCGCGGTTTGCGGCGAAAACACCCGCGTGCCATGCAGCGGCGGCGCATCCATGCGGGACAGGGACAAGGGCACCATATCGCCGTCACGGGCAAAGACCTGATAGGCATTGGCCATCTGCATGAGACTCACGGAAATGCCGTGACCATAGGACATGGTGGCCTGCTCGATCGGACGCCAGCTATTGGCAGGACGCAGACGCCCCCCCGCCTCGCCGGGAAAGCCCAGCTTGAGCGGCGCACCGAAGCCCAGATCGTCGAACATCTTCCACATCACATCCGGCGTGAAGCTCAGGGCCAGCTTGGCGGCGCCGATGTTGGAGGACTTCTGGATGACCTCTGCCACCGACAGGGCACCATGCGGGTGGGCGTCGGAAATGGTTGCGGAGCCAATGGTCATGCGACCCGGCGCGCAGTTGATGATGGTGTTGGCGGTGAATTTCCCGTTCTCCAGCGCCATGGCGGCAGTGAAGGGCTTCATCGTCGAGCCCGGCTCGTAGGTATCGGTCAGCGCGCGGTTGCGGAGCTGATCGCCAGTGAGCTTGACCCGGTTGTTCGGATTGAAGGTCGGCGCATTGGCCAGGGCCAGCACCTCGCCCGTCTTCGCATCGAGCACCACTATGCCTCCGGCCTTGGCCTTGTGCTCGAGCATGGCCTGCTTGAGCGCAGCGTGGGCCAGGAACTGGATCTTGTTGTCGATGGACAGCGCCACTTCGCGGCCGTCCTGGGGCGGACGGATCGACTGCACATCCTCGACGACATTACCGCGCCGGTCCTTGACGACCCGCCGGGAGCCCGGCTTACCGGCCAGGGAGGACTCGAAGGCCAGCTCGATACCCTCCTGACCCTTGTCGTCCACGCCGGTAAAGCCGAGCACGTGGGCCATCACATCGCCGCCGGGGTAAAAGCGGCGGTATTCCTTCTGGTCGTGAATGCCGGGCAACTTGAGGGCGGCGATACGGTCAGCCAGCTCGGGCGACACCTGACGCTTGAGGTAGACGAAGTCCTTGTCGGTCGCGAGTTTCTGGTGGATCTCGTTGACGTCCATTTCCAGCAAGCCCGCCAGCTGACGGGTCTGGGCCGGATTCAGGCGGGCATCCTCGGGAATCGCCCACAGGGACTTGACCGGCGACGAGACCGCCAGCACATCCCCCTGCCGGTCGGTAATCTTGCCACGCGTGGCAGGGACCGCGAGCACCCGGGCGTAACGGGATTCGCCCTTGGCCTGCAGAAACTGATCATTGACCCCCTGCAGATAGACTGCCCGCCCGACCAGCGCGAGCGAGCCGCCAAGCAGGCACAGCAGCACGAAGCGCGGCCGCCAGGCCGGCAACTCCGAATGCAGGAGGGGATTGTGGTTGAAGGTGACGCCCTTCTTGGCCTTCGTCATGGCCGCTCCTCCTCGATGGCGATGATTTGCCCTGACTGAGGTGGGCGCATCGCGAGTTTCTCGCGAGCGAGTTTTTCGATACGGGCGTGGGCAGCCCAGGTACTTTGCTCCAGCTGCAACTGGCCCCACTCGACCTCCAGCTGCAGCGAACGCTGCTGCTCCCGCTCGACTGCAGAGTAGAGCTTGCGGGCCTGATGCTGGGACGCGACAACGCCAAGACTGCTCGCCACCACCAGCATCAACAGGAATCCGGTCAGACGGGCCATGGCCTCAGTCCTCTACCTGCTTTTCGGCGATCCGCATCACCGCACTGCGCGAACGCGGGTTGACCGACACTTCAGCGTCCGACGGACGCACAGCCTTGCCGATCAGGGCCAGCTTCGGCTTCGGCATGTCGGCCGCACGCACCGGCAAGCGGGCCGGCAACTGCGGCGGTCGCGACGCATCACGCATGAAACGCTTGACGATGCGGTCTTCAAGGGAATGAAAGCTGATCACGACCAGACGGCCCCCCGGCGCCAGCGCTGCCACTACCTGCGGCAGGACTAGCGACAGTTCCTCAAGCTCTTGATTGACGCAAATCCGTAGAGCCTGGAAGGTGCGCGTCGCAGGGTGCTGACCCGGCTCGCGTGTCCAGACCGTCTTTTCCACGAGCGCGGCAAGCTGTCCAGTGGTTGCAATAGCCCCCCCTGTCCGAGCAGCAATAAGCGCCTTTGCAATCTCATAAGCAAACCGTTCTTCACCGTATTCCCTCAGCACGCGGGTTATGTCGGCGACCGACGCTTCCGCCAGCCACTCCGCCGCGGTCATCCCGCGGGTCGTATCCATTCGCATATCGAGCGGCGCATCGAACCGAAAGCTCATGCCCCGCTCAGCTTCGTCCAGCTGGGGAGATGAAACCCCCAGATCCAGCAGGACGCCATCCACCTGCGTCACACCCCGCTCTGCCAGCGCCTCGGCAAAGTCCGAAAACGGCGCATGCACCAATTCAAAACGGGGGTCATCCACGGCCTGACCGGCAGCCACCGCCACCGGGTCACGATCGAAAGCGATCAGGCGGCCCTGCGGCCCCAGACTCGCCAGCACCAGGCGACTGTGACCACCGCGCCCGAAAGTGCCATCCACGTAAATACCGTCTGGCTTGATGGCCAGACCCTCTACCGCCTCTTGCAGCAGCACCGTGATATGCGGTGTAGCGCTCACAGCGGCAGGTTTTCCCAGCCAGCCGGCATGAGCTGGTCGCCGAGGGCGAAGATCGCCTCCTGCTGCTTTTGCCAGCCGGCATCCGACCAGAGTTCAAAGTGATCGCCCTGTCCCACCAAATGCACCTGCTTTTCAAGTTGGGCGAAGTTGCGCAGCTCCGGCGCAATCAACACACGACCTGCCGAATCCACCTCTTCATCGCGGGCAAAACCCACCAGAAGGCGTTTGAGCAGGGCGGAGTGCTGATCGAGGCTGGATCCGGCAAGCACCTTGTTGCGGATCGGCTCCCAAGCGGGAGCGGGATAAATAAGAAGGCAGCGATGGGGGTGAGCCGTAAGGATCAGCTGGTTCTCGGCGAGCTTGACCAGCGCGTCCCGATGCCGCGCCGGAATCGCCAGGCGACCCTTCGCATCAAGACTGAGCGCTGCTGCGCCTTGAAACATGAAACCCCCACTTCTGCACTTGAACAAACGGGAAAAACTCACTTCCTCCCACTTTCGTCCACTCCATCCCACTTTAGAGCAAAAGAAATAGACGGTCAAGCCGACCCAAACGTAAATCTCTTTTGGACACAAGCACTTACAGCAATGAGGGGGTATTCCGGGAAATCCGCTTATAAATCAATGCCGATAGAAAGCATTGCCAAAGTGCTGGATTAATTGCGGGGTCTGCGCTAGCAGCAAAAGACCAACGCCGACCGTCAAGGCGGGAGGATGTTAAATCGCGTGTCTCGCCACGACAGGCACCTGAAGGGGACGTGCCGGTGGCGCAAAGTGAAAAACGGGGAAGGGAAGTTCGCCGATAAGCCGGGTTCTGTCGAGCGGGCCGATCCGAAGATCTGCCCGCCGGGCAATCATTCCTCTGGTCGACGCGTTGCCACGTCGCTCTAGCAGCCTACCCGGGGACTCCGCGAGCAGCGTCAACGTCCCCCTATTTGGCCTTGCCCCGGATGGGGTTTGCCGTGCCGTCCGTGTCACCACGTCCGCGGTGGGCTCTTACCCCACCGTTTCACCCTTACCTGTGCTCAATGAAGAGCCATCGGCGGTCTGCTCTCTGTTGCACTTTCCGTCGCTTTGACCCGAAGGCTATGGCGCCCGGCCGTTAGCCGGCATCCTGCTCTATGGGGCCCGGACTTTCCTCGATGTGCGAACACACCGCGATTGCCTGGCGAACTTCCCGGCGCGCAGTATAGCCGCTCAGGCCACGGCGCGCCCCGAAATCACTCGGATTCCCGCAAATCGGCAGCACTGGCGACAACTTCCTCCAGCACACAATCCAGCCGCGCATAAAAGGCCGGGCTCTTCGAGTCGCCCCAGGCGGTGATCGAGTCGCCAACCGCAATGCCCACCTCCAGCTTCCCACAGCCGTCCTTGCTGGCCAGGCCCGGCAGGCGTCCGGCCACCTTGCGGCCAAGGCGCCCTCCATTGGAAAAGACCACCACGACATCATCCGTCCGCCGGTCCACCCCCAGGCTGCTGATGCCGAGCGCCCGCAATGCAGGACCATGACGAGCCTCCACCTGTTCGGCGATCGCTGGATCGGCCCTGGCCCGACGGTCAGGCGTGCGATCCTCCTGAAAGTAGAGAACGACCCCCACGGCAATGAGGGTAAAAACACAGAGAAAAACGACTAGTTTGCGAACGTCCATGGTGAAAGACAAAAAGTTAAGTCACCATTTTTCACGTTTCTCCGATTCATTTCACCCAATTCCAGCACCTCACGGCAAAAGCGTAAGCAAATGCTGCAAAAAGCGGCTTTGACGCATCCGCTTACGTGTGTAAGCACAGCCAACACACCATGCGGTTCCCACGGTGCCGAGAATGACAGGATTGAAGACCGGAGTGCTGCTGCGATGAAAACCCGACTCGTCCGTCCTGTCCTGCTGGCCGCCCTCGTCACGGCCAGTGCCCTTGCTGCCCTGCCCGCGCAGGCCGATGGACCTCGTGGCCGCGGAGGGTTTCCGGGGCCACGCATGCACAGCCCCGGCCCGAGCCACTCGCATCACGGCTATCACGATGGCCGATGGGGCTTGTGGTGGCTTGCCGGTGCAACCTGGATGTTCTACCCGCAGCCGGTTTACCCCTACCCACCCGTGGTCGTCCAACCAGCCCCAGTCGAGCCGGTCATCATCCAGCCCGCACCGCAGACCACAGCCCAGAACTGGTACTACTGCGACAGCGCCAAAGCCTATTACCCTTACGTGCAGGCCTGCACCGAAGGCTGGCGCGCGGTTCCAGCCACGCCGCCCGCCGCCCCCCAGCCCCCCGCTCCGGTCTCCCCCCAGAACAACTGGTATTACTGCGACAGTGCCAGGGCTTACTACCCCTACGTGCAGAGTTGCGCAGAAGGCTGGCGCGCAACCCCCGTCAACCCGGCTACCGGTACACCGAACATCGAGGGAGGACGGCAACCATGAAAACCCGCAACCTGTTGATTCCCCTGGCCTTGCTGACCGGCTGCGCCAGCCTGCCCAGCGGCCCGCGCGTTGCCGTCATGCCGGCGCCCGGCAAGCCTTTTGAAGTCTTTGTCGCCGAAGATCGCCAGTGCCGCAACTTTGCCGAGCAATCCATCGGCATCGCACCGCAGGATCTGGCCACCCAGAACGTCGTCGGCAACGCCGCCGTCGGCACCGCGATCGGCGCCGCAGCGGGCGCCCTCGGCGGAGGCCGCAACGGTGCGGCAACCGGCGCCGCCATCGGCATGGTGGCTGGCACCGCCAGCGGTGCATCCCAGGCTGGCTACGCGGGGGCTGAAGCCCAGCGTCGCTACGACATCGCCTATCAGCAATGCATGTACGCCAGGGGCAACCAGCTGCCCGGTTATCCTTACGGTTATCGCCAGCCGGCTCCACCCCCCAGCGGCACGCCCTACTACCCGCCGCCGCCACCTCCGCGCTAAGCGTCCAGACCCGCCGCGAGTGACTTCCCCTGCGCCCTCCGGCACAATCCGGGCGCAGGAGACCAGCGTATGAAATTCGATGTACTCGTCGTAGGTGCCGGCCTTGCCGGCGCAGCCCTCGCAGCAGCCCTGCGCAGCAGCAGTCTCAAGGTGGGCATTGTCGAAACCCGCCCCCCGTCCCGCCCGGCTGGCTGGGATGCGCGTATCTACGCCATCAGCCCCGCCAACATGGACTTCCTCGCCGCCATCGGCATCTGGCAGCACCTCGACGCAAGCCGCATGGCCCCCGTGTACGACATGGAAATCCATGGCGACGCCGGCGGCAAGCTGAACTTTTCGGCCTACGACTGCGGCCTGCGCGAACTTGCCTGGATCGTCGAGTCGAGCCTGATGCAGCAAGAGCTGTGGGAAACGGTCAAACGTCAGCACAATGTCACACTGATCTGCCCGGCCGAACCGGCCGCCCTTGCCATCGACGACAGCACCACGCGCCTCACCCTGGCCGACGGCCGGCGCCTCGAAGCACGCCTGCTCGTCGCCGCCGACGGTCGTGACTCATGGGTGCGCCAGGCAGCCGGAATCGGTGCCAGCAATACGCCCTACAACGAAAAGGGCGTCGTCGCCAATTTTCGCTGCGAAAAACCCCACCGCAACACCGCCTTCCAGTGGTTTCGCAAGGACGGGGTGCTCGCCTACCTGCCGCTGCCGGACGGACTCATGTCAATGGTCTGGTCAGCGCCCAACGAACTCGCCGACGAACTCCTCGCCCTGACCCCTGCGGCCCTGTGCGCCAAGGTCGCCGAAGCCGGCGACTTCCGCCTTGGCGCGCTTGAGCTGGTTACCCCCGCGGCCGCCTTCCCGCTGCGCCTGATGCGCGTCGACACGGTGGTGCAGCCGCGCCTGGCCCTGATCGGCGATGCGGCCCACGCCATCCACCCACTGTCCGGCCACGGCATCAACCTGGGCTACCAGGACGCCCGCGTACTGGCCGAACAACTGGCGACACTGCCGGCCTGGCGCGATCCAGGCGAGCTGTCCATCCTGCGCACCTATGCCCGTGCCCGCGCCGAGGAAACCGCGCTGCTCCAATACACAACGCACGGCCTCAACCGGCTTTTCAAGCCGGCCGACCCGCTGCTGTCCGGTCTGCGCAATTTCGGACTGAACCTCACCAACCGTCTGCCGGTCCTACGCAATGCGCTGGTCCGCTATGCCATTGCGGGCCGCTTCTGAACCCTGCTGCTTCTGAATCCCCCTGTTTCCTGGAGATCCTGGATGAAATTCACCTTCGCACGCTCGCTGCTCGTCACCCTTCTTTGTGCAGCAGGCGTCGCCCATGCGGCTGACGAAGCCTCGGTCAAGAAAGGCCTGGAGAGTTTTCTCAACGCACCGGCCGTAGAAAACGTCAAAAAAACCCCTTATGGCGGACTGTATGAAGTCTTGCTGAAATCCGGCGAACTGCTGTACACCGACGCCAACGTGACCTTCATCCTCGACGGCGCCCTGATCGACGCCAAGAGCCGCAAGAACGTCACCCAGGCCCGGCTGACGCAATTGCAGAAGATCGACTTCGCCAGCCTGCCCCTCGATCAGGCAATCAAGCAGGTTCGTGGCAACGGCAAGCGCGTCATCGCCAGCTTCGAAGACCCGAACTGCGGCTACTGCAAACGCCTGGCCAAGGACTTGCTGGGCCTGAAGGACGCCACCGTTTACACCTTCCTGTACCCGATCCTCAGCCCGGACTCCACCG
>ERZ724525.45-NODE-45-length-58824-cov-11.080434_pt1 | contig 58824 bp, 53 predicted proteins | sample MGYA00376058_ERZ724525 | MGnify/ENA primary metagenome ERZ724525 (study PRJEB28724, sample SAMN07190888) | wastewater metagenome | isolation source: influent of sewage treatment plant in Hong Hong | place: USA: Christiansburg, Virginia | collected 2016-03-01 ... | reverse complement strand
GCGGCACTAGTACCTGAAACTAGCGCGTCTACCAATTTCGCCATCTGGGCAACGAGCTAAAAATTATAGAGTAGAAAATATCCGTGTCAATATCAAAATCAAAAAATACCCAAAAATTAAGCAAGCTGCGCCGCAGCGACCCCTTCTTCGAGCGCGAATGTCAAAAGTACGACTTCCCGCTCCCGAGTCGCGAATTCATCATCCAGACACTCGCCGAGCAGGGTGTGCCGATGCCGTTCGCTGAACTGGTCGTTGCGATGGACATCCAGGAAGTCGAGCGCGAATTTTTCGAACGTCGCATGTTTGCGATGGAGCGGGATGGTCAGGTGATGCGCAATCGGCGCAACGCCTACTTGCTTCCCTCAAAGGCGGATCTTGTCCGCGGCACCGTCCAGGGTCACCCGGATGGCTATGGCTTCGTCGTGTCGGACGACGAAGGGGCGGACATTTTCCTCGGCCCCAACGAGATGCGCGAAGTGCTGCACGGCGACCGGGTCATGGTGCGTGTGGCTGGCCTGGATCGTCGCGGCCGTCCGGAAGGCAAGCTGGTTGAAGTGCTTGAGCGGGCCAATACGCGCATTGTCGGTCGGGTGCTGGTCGAAAACGGCGTCACACTGGTAGTGCCGGAGAACCGTCGCATCTCCCAGGAGATCCTGCTTGCGCCCGGTGCCAAGTCAAAGGCTGTAGCTGGCCAGGTGGTGGTCGTGGAGCTTGTCGAGCAACCGACGCGCTACGCTCAGCCTATCGGCAAGGTCGTTGAAGTTCTCGGCAATTACGCTGATCCGGGAATGGAGATCGAGATCGCGTTGCGCAAGCACGAACTGCCCTTCGAGTTTTCAAAGGCGGCCAAGGAGCAGGCGCGGCGCTTGCCGGACAAGGTTCGCAAGATGGACTGGAAGGGCAGGGAAGACATTACCGCGCTCCCATTGGTCACCATCGACGGCGAGACTGCCAGGGATTTCGACGATGCGGTGTTCTGCGAGCGCGAGGGGCGTGGCTTCCGCCTGGTGGTGGCGATCGCGGATGTCTCCCATTACGTGTCCGTTGGTTCGGCGCTGGATAGCGAGTCCTATGATCGGGGTAATTCGGTGTATTTCCCCCGGCGGGTGATTCCGATGCTGCCGGAGAAGATCTCCAATGGCTTGTGTTCCCTCAATCCCCAGGTCGAACGTCTTTGCATGGTTTGTGACATGTCCTTGTCCCAGACCGGCGTGATCAAGCAATACCGCTTCTACCCGGCTGTGATGTTCTCGAAGGCGCGTCTCACCTACAACCAGGTAGCGGCGGCGCTGTACGACAACGAGCCGGGCGCGCTGGAAATCATCGGTGAACTGCTGCCCCACCTGCAGAATCTGGACAAGCTCTTCCGAGTGCTCCTGAAGGCCCGGGCCAAGCGTGGCGCGATCGATTTTGAAACCCAGGAAACCCGGATGGTTTTCGACGACAACGGGAAGATCGAGAAGATCATCCCGGAGAGTCGCAATGATGCTCATCGGCTCATCGAGGAGTGCATGCTGGCTGCCAACGTGTGTGCCTCGGAGTTTCTGCAGGCGCATGAACAACCGGCTCTGTATCGCGTTCATGAAGGTCCGACACCCGAGAAGCTTGCCAAGCTGCGCGAGTTCCTTGGCGAGTTCGGACTCCAGTTGCCCGGCGGTGACGAGCCGAAGGCGGCCGATTACGCCAAGTTGCTCGAAGCCCTCAAGGGTCGGCCGGATCTCCAGTTGCTCCAGACCGTGATGTTGCGCTCGTTGCGTCAGGCGGTTTACAGCCCGGACAACCTTGGCCACTTTGGTCTGGCTTACGAGGCTTACACTCACTTTACTTCGCCGATTCGTCGTTACCCGGACCTCCTCGTGCATCGCGCCATCAAGGCCGTGCTGACCGGACAGCACTACCAGCCGGCGCAGGATGCCGGTGACTGGAGTGCCATCGGCGTGCATTGCTCGATGACCGAGCGTCGTGCCGATGAGGCTGACCGGGATGTGGAAAACTGGCTCAAGTGCTTCTACATGCGCGATCGCATTGGCGAGGAGTTCGACGGAAGCGTTTCGTCGGTGGTACCTTTCGGCCTCTTTGTTGCGCTGGACGATGTTTTTGTCGAAGGGCTCGTGCACATCTCGGATCTGGGGACCGATTACTTCCACTTCGACGACGCCCATCACACGCTGGTCGGTGAGCGCACAGGAGAGCGTTATCGCCTGTCTGACCGTATCCGTGTGCAGCTTGTTCGGGTGAATATGGAAGCCAGCAAGATCGACTTCCGTTTGATCCAGGGGCCGCAACGGGCAACTGAAAGGGTTGGCAAGACCGCCCGCGACAAGGTTGCCGGTGCTGCCGTTAGTCCTTCGCCCGTCGCTACGAAGCCGGCTGCAGCATCCCGTCGCCGGGTCGTCAATGCCGGTGAGGCCGTGGTCCCCGTTCGCGCCGAAAAACCCAAGGCCGCAAAGCCCAAGTCCAGCAAGGCAAAAGTCTCCAAACCATCCAAGGCAAAGACCGCCAAGCCCCGCAAAAGCGCGGTTGGCGGCGTAAAGAAGAAAGCAAAAGCCAGTGTCTGATTCCGCCAGTTCCCGCCTCATCTACGGTTTTCATGCCGTACTTGCCAAGCTTCGCCATGATCCCGAGGGTATCTTCGAGATCTTCACTGACGCCCAGCGTAACGACGCCCGTGCCCGTGATCTCCTCCGTCATGCCGAACAGCTGGGTATGCGCATCATTCCGTCCGAGGGCGAACGCCTCGACAAGATGGTCGGTACCCGTCGGCACCAGGGTGTGGTGGCCCGGATTGACGGCCGTCGCAAGGAATTGAAGCTGCCTGACGTGCTGGACGGTCTGACCGAGCCCGCTCTGTTTCTGGTGCTCGACGGCATCCAGGATCCCCACAATCTGGGCGCCTGCCTGCGGGTTGCCGATGCGGCGGGTGCGCACGCGGTCATTGCCCCGAAAGACAAGGCTGTCGGCCTCAATGCGACGGCCATCAAGGTGGCCAGCGGCGCTGCGGATACGGTTCCTTACGTCACCGTGACGAATCTGGCCCGTGCCCTGCGGGAAATGCAGGAGGCGGGCGTATGGATTCTCGGCGCTGCCGGCGAAGCAGAAAAGTCGCTGTACACCGTCGACCAGAAAGGCTCCATCGCCTGGGTTCTCGGCGCAGAGGGTGACGGCCTGCGCCGCCTGACCCGTGAAACCTGTGATGAACTGGTCCGCATTCCGATGTACGGCAGTGTGGAAAGCCTCAACGTTTCGGTTGCCAGCGGCCTGTGCCTTTTTGAGGCGCGCCGTCAGCGTACTGTGCAAGCCTGAGTGAGAGTCGACTACGCCGAGGCGCGCAAGCTGCTCAGGCGAAGCCGGAGTGGGGCTCTCGGGACCCACTCCGTTGCCGCACCGGGCTATCCTTTTGTCACGCTTCTTCCGTATGTCGCTGACGAGGCGTGCCGGCCCGTGTTTCTGTTGAGCGGCCTGGCTGAACATACCCGAAACATTCTTGCAGATGCCCGTGCCAGCCTTCTGGTGGCAGAGGGGGAGGGAGGCTTGCTTCAGCAGGCCAGAGTCACGCTGATCGGACTGGTAACACCTGTGGTGCTGGGTGAGGCCGCCCTCGGCCGTTACCTGCGCTACAGCCCGGAGTCCGCGGACTACCTGGTGCTGGGCGACTTTCGTTTTTTCCGGATGGAGCCGGAAAGGGTGCGCTTTATCGGAGGGTTTGCCCGAATGGGCTGGGCTGATGCATCGGTTCCTGCACAAACCCTCGACAGTACCGCCGAGGCGGCACTGGTGGCCGATTTGGCACGCCAGGCTCCGGTCGGTGTGTCAGTGCTGGGTGTGGATTTCGAGGGTCTGGATGTGCGAATCTGCGGCGTCTTTCGCCGTTTCGACCTGCATCCCGTCAACCCGACCCTTGCTGCGCTTGGCGAAGCCGCTGAAGCCCTGCTTGGGCACATGGGGGATTTCACCCCCACGTCCGGCAATCCAAACCTGGGCTAGATTCAGTCGAGCCGGTTGAGTTTGTCCATGTACTGCTTGGTGAATACCCGGTCGGGAAGATCCTTCAGAGTCATCTGGGAGTAGCGCAGCACGGAAACGTCGCCTTTCTTGAGGGCGTCTTCCATGACCAGCTGGGTTGGCCGGACACGGCCGCCGAGGTTCTGGAATTTTTCATAGCGACAGACCTTCAGCAAGCGATCCGACAAAGAGTAAAACTCTGCCCTGTGCGGCCAGTTGTTGGATTGCCTGACCCAGTAAATCACCTTGGCGTAAGTGACGCCGCGGTCTACCGCAGACAATTCGAGAACGTACATTTTTTCGCCGTCGATGGTTTCCGTGCGGAGGATTTTCGGCTCGTAGTCTCCGGAGAAATTGGCCCGTGCCAAGTCACCGTTTGCCACCTGGCCGGTCAGGCGCTGGGCCAGCGAGAGCCTGACCGGCTGGGAAATGTTGGGCATGAATACCCACAGGTCCCGACCGCGCATCAGCATGGCCTGGCCTCGGTCCGATTCCGGTTCAAGGATTTGAACGATGGTGTTTTCGTTACCCTTGGAGAGGATCCTGTACTTTCGTTGGTCGAGCTGCTCCCCGGGGCTGGTCGAGTTGATGTCGATCACCACCTGAAATCCGTCGTGGGGAAAACGCACTTCATCCGCCTTGGATACGACCGTACGTGCCGTTTCTGCATCATCGGCAGTGACCAGACTGCTGCCGCAGCACAGCGCTGCAGTAGCGATCAGAAGGTTGCAGAAGCGAGCGCGAGAGCTTGGAAGGCAAAAGTTAAGGCTCATAATGTTATCCTTGGAAAGCAAACTACGTAGATCGGTGCAACGATGCCAATTATCCGTATTGATGACGTGAGCAAGATATATCGACTCGGAGAGCAGTACGTCACGGCACTTGAGTCTGTGTCCCTGACGGTCGAGCCGGGAGTGTTCATGGCGATTGCCGGTCCGTCCGGAAGTGGCAAGTCGACTTTATTGAATATCATGGGGTGCATCGATACGCCAAGCAAGGGGCGCGTTGAAATTGAAGGGAAGGATGTGTCGGGTCAGACACCCGACGAGCTTGCCGACGTACGTGCAAGAACCATTGGTTTCATTTTTCAGACCTTCAATTTGCTTCCGGTCCTGTCCGCCGAGGAGAACGTCGAATACCCGCTTTTGCAGATGCCGGAAATCTCCCGGGAGGAACGCAAGGAAAGGGTTGCCCGCAACCTGTCCATGGTGGGTCTGAGCAAGTACGCCAGCCATCGACCGAACCAGCTTTCCGGGGGGCAGCGTCAGCGGGTAGCCATTGCGCGGGCGCTTGTCACCAATTCCCGGGTCGTGCTCGCCGATGAACCCACGGCAAACCTCGATCGGCGGACGGGTGAAAGCATCCTGAACCTGATGCGGGACATCAACCAGAACGCCGGAACCACCTTTGTCTTCTCGACCCACGATAAAAGGGTCATGAATCGTGCGGATCGTCTCGTGCGGATGGAGGACGGAAAAATTACGGCGCTGGGTCTTCGGCGTGAAGGCGCCTGGATTTTCGTTCAGGACCGTCGTACGCCGGGAGACGATCCCGATATTTGATCGGTTTTTGAAAGACACGAGGAAGAAATGGACAGTTTTAATTCAACGCTTGGTCGGTTCGCACTCGCGTTCTCTACTCTGGCCTTCTGTGGCGCAGCAACGGCTGCCGACGCGGATCTCGATCTCGACGACACAAGCACCGGGGCGGTGAAAACCGGTGGGCATCTGCAGTTTGATATGGCGCGTACCTACGCGAGTCCCGAGCACTGGTCCATGGCGCGTGCCCGTGCCGAAGTTGCCGCGCAGGGCGGCGGCGAAAGCCTCAAGTGGAAAGTGTCCGGGCGAGCCGATGCCGATGCGGTCTTCGCGATCGATTCGGGCTTTTATCCCGATGCGGTGCGCCGGGATCAGCAATACCAGTTTGATCTGCGTGAAACCTTTGTTGACTTCTCCACTGGCGAAGTTGACGTCAGAATCGGACGCCAACATATTGTCTGGGGCGAGATGGTCGGTTTGTTCTTTGCTGACGTTGTCTCCGCTCGCGATCTTCGAAGCTTCTACCTCCCTGATTTTGAACAGCTTCGCATTCCCCAGTGGGCTGCTCGCGCCGAGTATTACTTTGGCGATACGCATGCGGAACTGGTGTGGATTCCTGTTCCCAGCTACGACAAGATCGGCAAGCCGGGTTCGGAGTTCTATCCCTTGCCGAAGGGTGCCAACGTCCGCGGTGAGGTCAAGCCGGATTCATCCCTGGGCAACACGAACTGGGGAGGACGTCTGTCGAGGCTGGTAGGGGGCTGGGATCTCTCAGGCTTCTATTACCGGAGTATGGATGTTGCGCCGACCTTCTATGTGGTTGGGATCAACGAGTTCCAGCCGCGGCATGAGCGGATTGCACAGTTGGGAGGAACCTTCGCCAAGGACTTTGGCGATCTCGTGCTTAAAGGCGAAGTGGTGCATAGCCGTGGGAGAAAGTTCAACACCAACAACCTGATGGCGCCCAATGGTCTCGTGGATCAGGACACGCTGGATTACGTGGTGGGTGTCGACATTCCTGCGTTCCGGGATGGAAGAGTAAACCTGCAGTATTTTGCGCGCAGGACCTTTGACCATGATGCCGGCACGGGTCTGGATCGTACGGAAGGGGGCGCGAGCATACTTCTCAGGAGCGCCGTCACAAGGTCTTGGGAAGCTGAAGCCCTGCTTGTGTCCATGCTCAATCGTACCGACTACATGTTCAGGCCAAAGGTGACCTGGTCAGCCAGCCGGAGTTGGCGGCTTGTCTTTGGTGTAGATGTCCTTGGCGGCAAGCCCACAGGTCTGTTCGGTCGCTATGACGACCGGGATCGCATCTACACAGAGGCACGCTGGTCGTTTTAGGGACAGCCTCAGGCAGGGCTCTTGCCCTGTGGCGCTTGCTGGCCGAGGAGCTGTCGATCCATGCAATGGCAAAGTCATGGGCGCTTTTGAGAGCGCCGTGACGTTTTTCTCCGGGCTCATGAATGGGCTGCCGTAATATCCGCTTGTTATCATTCGAAGGCTGAATGTCGGCCATTTAAGGGGATGTACCTTATGAAACGTTTCTTTGCGATGGGTGTGTTGGCATGTGCCGTGGCCGGCTTGACAGGCTGCGCGACAACCTATCCGCCGGCACCGCCCACGGCCTCGACTTCCGACTACAACTACCTGATCGGCGCCGGGGACACGATTAATATCGTGGTCTGGCGAAATCCCGAATTGTCGATGTCCGTGCCGGTCAGGCCGGATGGAAAGATCACGACCCCGCTCGTCGAGGATCTTCCGGCTGCCGGCCGCGATGCGACCACGCTGGCCCGGGAAATCGAGAAGGCTCTGGCCAAGTACATCCGTGACCCGGTCGTGACCGTCATCGTGACGAGCTTCGTGGGTCCTTACTCCGAGCAGGTGCGCGTGGTGGGCGAGGCGGCCAAACCGCAAACCCTGTCGTTCAAGAAGCAGATGTCGCTGCTTGACGTGATGATCGCGGTTGGCGGCATAACCGATTTTGCCGATGGCAATCGGGCGACCCTGCTGCGCACATCGGAGGGCAACAAGCAGTATTCAGTTCGACTGAGAGACCTGATCAAGCGTGGCGATGTTTCTGCCAACGTCGAAGTGAAGCCGGGTGATGTCCTCATCATCCCGCAAAGCTGGTTCTGACCTCTCTCTTGATTTCCTCCCCTGGGTGTCCAGGGGGAACGCTTTCGGAATTCCCTAATGGAAGACATATTAAGACAGCTGTCGGTGATTCTCCGCGGCATGTGGCTTTATCGCTGGTGGGGCTTGGCTGCTGCCTGGATCGTGGGTCCGATCGCCGCTGCCACGGTCTACTTGCTGCCTGATCGCTACGAGTCTTCGGCGCGGGTCTATGTGGATACCCAGTCCATTCTGAAGCCGTTGATGTCCGGTCTGGCCGTGCAGCCGAATGTGGATCAACAGATCAACATTCTCAGCCGTACCCTGATCAGCCGCCCGAACGTCGAAAAGTTGATTCGCATGGCAGATCTCGATCTGACGGTGAAGAACAAGGAGGAACGGGAAGCCCTTATTGCAAGCGTTACGAAATCGCTTGAGATTCGGGTGGCCGCAGGCCGGGATAACCTCTACACGCTGGCTTACACGGATACCGACGCTGAACGGGCGAAGCGCGTTGTTCAGTCTCTGGTGTCGATGTTTGTGGAGTCGGGCCTGGGCGACAAGCGCAAGGATTCTGACACGGCGCGCAAGTTTATCGAAGAGCAGATCAAGGCCTATGAGCAAAAGCTCGAGGAAGCCGAAAATCGTCTGAAGGAATACAAGCTGCGCAACCTGAATACGGTGGGTACGGGCGGGCGCGATTACTTCTCGAAGATGAACGACGCGGGTGAGCAACTCAATCAGGCCAAACTCGCCTTGCGTGAGGCCGAGAACTCTCGCGATGCCCTCAAGCGGCAACTGACCGGTGAAGAGCCGGTTCTGCTGCCCGAGAATCCGTCGAGTGCCACGCTGGCTACAGTGTCCGTGCCGGAACTGGATGGTCGTATCGAAGCCCTGAAGAAGTCCCTCGATGGCTTGCTCCAGCGTTTCACCGACCAACATCCGGATGTAGTCGGTGCCCGCAAGCAGATCGAAAGTCTGGAAGCCCAGAAGATCCAGGAAATCAAGGCTCGTCGCAAGGCAGCCCCGAGTGGTGGTAGCGCCATGGGCTCCGCCAATGCCAACCCGGTTTTCCAGCAATTGAAGATGTCACTGGCGGAAGCCGAAGCCAATGTCGCTTCTTTGCATGCGCGGGTTGCCGAGTACGAGAGCCGTGTTCAGTCGCTGAATGCGTCGTCGCGGATGTTGCCCCAGATCGAAGCCGAGTTTACCCAGCTTAACCGTGACTACGACGTTAACAAGCGCAACTACGATGCGCTGGTTGCACGACGCGAATCGGCCACGATGGCAGTCGAGATGGGCGCCACGTCTGGCGTTGCCGATTTCCGCCTGATCGACCCGCCGACCGTTCCGAGCAAGCCCGCCGCACCCAATCGTCTCCTGCTGATGCCGGGAGCTGGTCTTGCTGCACTGCTCCTCGGTGCTGCGATCAGTTTCCTGATCAGCCAGATTCGACCCACGTTCTCCGACACGCAGGTGCTGCGTGAGGTAACAGGGCTGGCGGTACTCGGTTCGGTCAGCATGCTTGCCGACCCCGACCGGCTCCGGAACCTGCGTCGTGGAAAAATCGTGTTCCTTGGAGGAGTCGGTGCCCTGGTCGGGTTGTTTAGCGCAATGACTGTCTGGCTGATGCTGGCCAGGATGGCTTGAGGTTCGAACATGAGCATTATTGAAAAGGCCGTCGAGCGGCTCGAGCAACTCCAGAGAGCCAGTGGCAACGCTAATGTAGCCCCGCGTGAAGAGCCGCAAGGCGAGCCCCTGACTGCAGTGCCTGCCCCCGCGTCTGAGGATGTGTCACCGGTGGTTGTCAAGCCGGCTGTTGAAACGCAGCCGGTTGAAAAGCCGGTAGCCGCTCCCAAGGCCATGCTGGCGTCCAATCCCGACAGGTTCGTGGAGATCGATCTTGACCGGTTGAACTCGGTCGGCATCGTGACGCCGAACGCCGCACGCTCCCTGATCGGTGACGAATACCGGATCATCAAGCGTCCGCTTCTGCGCAACGTGCAGGGCAAGGGGGCATCGGCCGTCAAAAACGCCAACTTGATCATGGTGACGAGTTCTCTGCCGGGAGAAGGCAAGAGCTTCAGTTCGATCAATCTTGCCATCAGCATGGCAATGGAGCTGGACCATACGGTATTGCTGATTGATGCCGATGTGTCGCGGCCGTCGGTCCTGAACATCCTTGGCCTTCCGCCGAGGAAAGGGCTGATGGATGTTCTGACCTCCAACAACATCGAACTGGGCGATGTACTACTCAAGACGAACATCGAGAAACTCAGTCTGCTGCCCGCCGGCACTCCACATCCGAGAGCGACCGAACTGCTCGCCAGTGATGCGATGAACCACCTGCTTGGCGAGCTGGCTGACCGGTATTCCGACCGGATCATCATTTTCGATTCCCCGCCCTTGATCGTCACGACCGAGTCGCGGGTTCTCGCAACGCACATGGGGCAGGTCGTCATGGTCGTGGAGTCGAACAAGACGACGCAGGCTGCCGTAAAGCAGGCGCTGTCGACGATCGATGCGTGCCCGGTAAGGCTGATGCTGCTGAACAAGTCCCAGCAGTCTGGTGCTGGTTCCTATGGCTACGGGTACGGCTATGGTTACGGATACGGGTACGGACATGCACCGAGGGACAAGGCGTGAAAGCCCGCCCTCATTCCCGGCGTGAGCGTTCCATTCCCCATTGGTGCCTGGCGGTTCTATCGGCATTGATCGGCAGCATGGCGTTTGCCCAGCAGACACAAATTATCCCGTCGGTCTCCCTTACCGAGACAATCACGGATAACGTCAGCTTGAAGCGTTCTTCGGAAGCCGAGTCGGAAATGATTACCCAGGTCATTCCGAACATTGTCGCGACCACCAAGGGCGGGCGTGTCGAAGGCAGCATGCAGGCAGCGTTGAGCAGTGCCTTTTACGCCAACGACGGCGGCCGCAACAGGAACTACCTGACCCTGAACGGGATGGCCAAGGTCGAGGCCTGGGAGAAACGCGGTTTCATCGATCTGAGTGCGACGGTTTCCCGGGAGGCCTTGTCTGCGCTGGGCCCCAAATCGGGTGATACGGTGACGGGAACCGCTAATCAGGGCGAGGTACGCAATGTTGTGATCAGCCCCTACCTCACTGGCCGTTTTGGCGCGACCGGCAAGGCGAATCTGCGTTACACGCACTCGGAAACGGACTCCAGCAGTTCAACCCTGCAGAAGATGCAGCGTGACGCCATCTCGATCAATCTTGCCGATCCGAGAGCTTTCGGGGCCTCAGGCTGGACGCTGGCCTTTACGGATAGTCTGGACCAGACCGCGAACCGACGGGATCTGAAAACGCAAAACGCCAGGCTGACCGGCTTGCTTCAGGTTGATCCCCAGCTTGTCTTGCGCCTTGTGGTGGGTTCCGAATCAAACAACTATCGGTCCGATGACGTGACCCGTTCCACCATCATGGGTGTCGGCGCCGATTTGTCGGTGAGTCCGTTGACCAAGTTCTCCGGCTTGTGGGAAGACCGGTTTTTTGGTCCAGGGTATTCGTTTACCGCCGAACATCGCCGTGGTTTTTTGTTGTTTACCGGTAGCTATTCGAAGGACGTCAGTACCACCAGCCAGTCTTTGACTGGCACGACCTTCTTCAACACCTACGATTTCCTGATGGCGGCTCTGCAGGGCCAGTATCCCAACGAAACGGAGCGGGCAATCCAGGTTCGCACTTACATGGCCGACCGTCAGTTGCCTGAGCGTTTTGGCGCGAGTCAGGCCGTGCTGTCCAACGGCATGTTTCTCGACCGTCGCATCCGCTTCGGGGTTTCCCTGACGGGCGACCGCAACTCCCTGCTTTTTTCAGGGTTCCGCTCCCAGCGCAACAACCTGACCGACCAGAGCTTTACCCTTGGCGGTGACTTCCAGCAGGCCGACAGGGTGAACGAGACCGGTGGATCGGTCACCCTGAGTCACCGGCTTACGCCGCTGACTTCTGCGAACGTGGGCTTGACCCTGACGCGCAGTCATCGGGACAGCACGAGCGCGGCAGCCAGCCAGGCCAATCGTTCGCGCATCTTCACCGCCGCCCTGATCACCAGGTTCACGCCCAAGACCAGCGGTACCCTGAACTTCCGGAACAACCGGGGTGAAGGTCTGACCGCCTATACGGAGAACGCGTTGATTGGCTCGCTCTCCATTCGTTTCTGAGAAAGCTTATGTACGAAGCCTATTTCGGCCTCCGGGGAAAGCCTTTTCAGCTTAATCCTGATCCCTCCTTCTTCTATGGTAGCCGTGGTCATCGTCGTGCAATGGCCTATCTGGAATACGGGCTGCATCAGAACGAGGGTTTCATCGTCATTACCGGCGAGGTAGGTGCGGGCAAGACCTTGCTGGTGCGCAGCCTGCTGGAGAAGCTCGATCCGGGGAAGATCGTTGCGGCCAACCTGGTGAGTACCCAGATCGACGCGGACGATATCCTGCGTCTGGTGGCTGCTTCCTTTGGCATTCCGAGCAAGCACCTTTCCAAGAGTGATCTGCTGCTGGCGATCGAGGCCTTTCTGGTCTCGACCACGGCTGCCGGAAAGCGTGCGCTCCTGATTGTCGATGAAGCGCAGAACCTCACGCAGCGTGCGGTTGAAGAGCTTCGCATGCTCTCCAACTTTCAGCTCGAAGATCATGCCCTGCTGCAGAGTTTTCTCGTCGGTCAGCCCGAGTTCCGGACGATCATGCAGAGCCCCGAGATGGTGCAGTTACGGCAGCGCGTCATAGCCTCCTATCACCTCGGCCCTCTGGACCTTGCCGAGACCCAGGCTTACGTGGAACACCGCCTGACCTGCGTTGGCTGGAAAGGCAACCCGGCATTCGATGCGGAGGCGACAAAGGGGATATTTGCTTTTAGCCAGGGCATCCCGCGCCGCATCAACGCGCTTGCCGACCGCATCATGCTTGCGGCCTTTCTCGGTGAGCATCGCCGTGTCAGCGCCGAGATGGTCGACCAGGTCACTGCTGAAATGCGCGAGGAGCATGTCATCCCGCAAAGCACGACCTTCAATGCTCCCAAGGCCGGTAACCCGGGGGAGCTTGCAGGGCTTGTTGATCTCCAGCGCTTGCTGGCCGACCCCGAGGCGGCCAAAGCCTTGGCGGGGGCAGGGCAGGGCTTTGATGCGGCGCGCTTCGAGGAACGTCTGGCCCTGCTTGAACGGACACTTTCGACGACGCTGAATGCGATCAGCCAGCTGATCGGCGCTGCCCAGCAGCAAGCCGCCGGATCGGACAGCGGAGCCCAAACAAAATGACCAAGCCCGGAACGAATGGCAAGGGAATCGTCAATGCACTGACGATCGACGTAGAGGACTATTTTCAGGTCTCGGCACTGGCCCCTCATTTTCCGAAGGATGTCTGGAACGACACACCCTGCCGGGTCGAAAAAAACGTATACCGCATTCTCGAAATGCTGCACGAACACGGCGCCACGGGGACCTTCTTTACGCTGGGCTGGATCGCCGAACGCTATCCGAAACTGGTTCGCCAGATCGTCGCCGAGGGTCATGAGCTGGCCAGTCATGGCTATGGCCATCAGCGTGCCAGCGATCAGACTCCCGAAGCGTTTCTTGCGGACATTACACTGGCCAAGGTGGTTCTCGAAGATATCTCCGGGTGCCTCGTACAGGGCTATCGTGCACCGAGTTTTTCGGTGGGCGCGTCCAATCCGTGGGCTCACGATTGTATCGAGACGGCTGGCTACGCTTATAGTTCGAGCGTCTATCCGGTCAAGCACGATCACTACGGGGTGCCCGATGCGCCCCGTTTTACCTATCCGGTCGGACAAGGGCTACTGGAAATCCCCATCACCACCGTGCGTCGTTTTGGCCGGAACTGGCCGGTGGGCGGAGGAGGGTATTTTCGTCTTCTGCCTTATTCGCTCTCGGCGTGGGGTATCGACAAGGTCAACCATGAAGACCGCAAGCCGGCAATTTTCTATTTTCACCCCTGGGAAATCGATCCCGGTCAGCCGGTGGTGCGGGAAGCCAGTGCCAAGACCCGTTTCCGGCATTACGTGAATCTGGAACGCACCGAAGCCCGACTCAACCGTCTGCTCCAGGACTTTGCCTGGGGCCGGATGGATGAAGTGTTTCTTCAAGCTGCAAAACAGTCAGTCTAGGGTTTCAAGAATGGTTTCCGTCGTCAATGTGCGTCCTTACGCAGAGCGTGATGCTGCGCGCTGGAATGAATTTGTCTTTGCCTGTCAGAGCGCAACCTTTTTTCACCGGATCGAGTGGCGGGCGATCATGGAAGGGGTGTTTCATCATCGTACCCACTACCTGCTTGCCGAACGCGACGGGCAGATTGTGGCGGTCCTTCCCCTGGCTGAAGTCAAGAGCCGGCTGTTCGGACATGCGCTGACATCCTTGCCGTTTGCCGTGTATGGCGGCGTCGCCGGAGACGATCCCGAGGCGGTGGCGGCACTCGAAGCTGCGGCTGAAGCTGCGGCCCGCAAGGCTGGTGTGCAGCACCTGGAATATCGCAACCTTACCGAACGCCATGCGGACTGGCCCCGGCAGGAGCTTTACGTGACCTTCCGGAAGGAGATTCTTCCGGATGAAGAAGCCAACATGCTGGCCATTCCGCGCAAGCAGCGCGCCATGGTGCGCAAGGGGATCAAGAATGGTCTGCTGAGCACTGTCGACAGCAACGCCGACCGCTTCTTCGCCCTCTATTCCGACAACGTGCTCCGCCATGGCACGCCGGCTCTTTCCAAGAAATTCTTCGAAACGCTGCTTGCCGTGTTCGGCAAGGACTGTGAAATCCTCACTGTCACTACGGCCGACGGCCGTCTGCTGTCCAGCGTGCTGAGCTTCTACTTCCGGGAAGAAATCCTGCCGTATTACGCCGGCGATGACATGGCTGCCCGCGATCTGGCTGCCAACGATTTCAAATACTGGGAGCTCATGCGTCACGCCTGTGCCCGTGGATGCCGAATTTTCGACTATGGACGCAGCAAGATCGGCACCGGTCCCTACCATTTCAAGAAAAACTGGGGCTTCGAACCGATGCCTCTTTCCTACGAGTATCGTCTGTTCAAGCGGGATGCGGTTCCGCAGAACAATCCGATGAACCCCAAGTATCGTGCCTTCATTGCCCTGTGGCGGAAGTTGCCGATAGGGGTGGCCAACCGGCTCGGGCCGGTCATCGTGCGGAATCTGGGGTGAGTGATGCTCGCCTCAGCCCGTTGAATATCGTGCCCTGCGTGGAGAGTTCATGAATCCGCTGATCCGCTTGAGCGTCACCATTGGCGCGGTGTTTGTCTGGGTGATTGGTTTCTATCACGTCACTGCCGCAGAGGTATTTTCAATCTGGTGGCGCTCCGACACTTTTGCCCACGGCCTTCTGGTGATTCCGATGTTCGCCTGGCTTGCCTGGCGCAACCGGGAACGCCTCATCGGGCTGAATCTGGCGCCGGCACCGTTGATGGTCGTGCCGCTGCTGTGTACGGGACTTGTGTGGCTACTCGGCGAGCTGGCCAGTGTCGCCTCGGTCAGCCACGCGGCTCTGGCTTTGCTGCTGATCTTCAGCCTTGTCGGCGTTCTTGGCCTGAAGCTCGCACGGCCGCTGGCCTTTCCGATTCTCTTCCTGTTGTTCGGTGTGCCCATCGGCGAGTTCATGCTGCCGATCATGATGAAGTACACGGCAATCTTCACTGTTGCCGCGTTGCGTTTGACCGGCATTCCCGTTTATCAGGAAGGCCTCCATTTCATTGTGCCGAATGGACGCTGGTCCGTCGTCGAAGCCTGTAGTGGTGTGCGCTATCTGATCGCCTCCCTGATGGTCGGTACGCTTTACGCTTACCTTAGTTATCGCAGCCTGACCCGCCGGCTGGTTTTTGTCGGTTTTGCGATCATTGTTCCGGTCGTCGCCAACTGGCTGCGCGCCTACATGATCGTGATCATTGGCTACCTCAGCGAGAACCGCCTCGGTACCGGGGTGGATCATCTGCTGTATGGCTGGGTTTTCTTCGGCATTGTGATCCTGCTGATGTTCTGGCTGGGTGGCCGCTGGCGTGAGGATATGGATGCACCTGCGCATATCCCGCAAACCGTTTGTTCCACGCCGCTGGCGACTTCGGCGCTGCTTGTCCGACTCGCTCCGCTGGCGCTCGCAGTCGCTGTGTGGCCTGCCATCCTGCAATACCTCGACCGTCCCGAGGCCTTGCAGGCCTCTGCATCTGTCGAACCAAAGCCGCTGGTGCTTGCTGCGCCGTGGGCCGAGGTGGCCGAGCCACTGGCGGCGTTCAAGCCTTCTTTCCACGGTTATCGCAGCGAGCGCCTCCGGCATTATTCGGATGGCAAGAGCCGGGTGGCGGTTTATGTGGCGACCTATGCCCAGCAGGTGCCCGGACGGGAACTGGTGCAAAGCGAGAACATGTTGCTGCAGCCGGCCGATCCCGCCTGGAGCAAGCTCCAGGAAGGAAAGGGAGGCGACTCCAGCGCCGGAACCTGGCACAGCGCCGTGCTTTCCGGAGGCTCGACACCGCTAGTCGTGTGGTCTGGCTACTGGATCAACGGGCGTCTGGTGACCAGCGATTATGTTGCCAAGGGCTTGCTGGCCATCGAGAAGCTGCAAGGCCATGCGGACAGGTCTGCGTATGTCGCCATTTGGGCGACAGGGCAGGATGCAGCAAGCGCTACGAGCGAACTGGAGGCGTTTCATCGCAGCAATGGTCAAGGGCTGATCGACATGTTGGCGACGGTTGTCGTGCCTTGATGACGGTACCCCGGAACGAGAGTGCCATCCCCTTTACGCGTCGTGACTTCCGTCCGGTTGCCGCAGGGAAGGCTTCTTTCGGTCCGGCAGGCCGTTTCGTTGGTCAGTTTTGGCCCTTGTCCTCGGGCTATCTAACAAAAAGTGATGTTGCAGCTGCTCGTCTGTCATGTTGGCAGATGTAGAATGTCAGGCCCTTCTGCGATGCGCAAAGCATGCTTTGCGCCCCTCGTCCGCTCTTCTGAAATCGTTGGCCCAACCAGCGGGCACAGCCTGCTTCCGGTGTGCACTGCCAGCCCTGTCTTGATTCTGCGGGTTTGATTCAGGTTGTGGATCGCTGTCGGTGTGTCGAAGGTCATGCTTGGGTCCGAATGTTTTGCCCTATTCTCACAGCCAGAAGAATTGTCCTGAATGCGCCCCGAAATGTATGGGTATCGCTCTGCCGACAAGGCGACTGTTAAAAGGTAAGAAATTATGTGCGGCATAGCCGGGCTTTTCGATACAAGAAGCAAACAGATGTTCTCGCGCGATCTGATGCAGCGCATGAACGACAGTCAGCAGCACCGCGGGCCGGACGAAGGGGGGTATCACTTCGAACCGGGGGTCGCCCTGGGGCACCGTCGCCTGTCCATCATCGACATCTCTACCGGCCAGCAGCCGCTCTTCAACGAAGACGGTTCCGTGGTGGTGGTCTTCAATGGCGAGATCTACAACTACCAGGAATTGATTCCCGAGCTCACCGCCCTCGGTCACCAGTTCCACACCCGCAGCGACACGGAAGTCATCGTTCACGCCTGGGAGTCCTGGGGCGAGGAGTGCGTCAAGCGCTTCCGCGGGATGTTTGCCTTTGCGCTGTGGGACCGCAATCGCCAGACTTTTTTCATGGCCCGCGACCGGATGGGTGTGAAACCCATGTATTACGCGGTGCTCCGCGACGGCACGCTGATGTTCGGTTCCGAACTGAAGGTGCTGATGCAGCATCCGGGTCTCGACAAGACCATGGACCCGCACGCCATCGAAGAGTACTTCGCGTTGGGCTATGTGGCCGAGCCGCGGACCATTTTCGCTGGCGCACTCAAGCTTGAGCCCGGCTTTTCACTGACCATCCGCCACGGTCAGCCGCTGCCTGAACCCAAGCAGTACTGGGATGTAAACTTCAGCCTCGACAACGCCATGAGCCTGGCCGACGCCTCGGCCGAGCTGGTCGAGCGTCTGCGCGAATCGGTGCGTCTGCGCATGGTTGCCGAAGTGCCGCTGGGTGCCTTCCTGTCGGGAGGTGTGGATTCGAGCGCGGTCGTCGCGACCATGGCCGGGATTTCCCCGGATCCGGTAAATACCTGCTCGATTGCCTTCGACGATCCGGCTTTCAACGAATCCGCGTTTGCCCAGATGGTGGCTGACCGCTACCACACCAATCACCGGGTGGAGATGGTCAAGTCCGACGACTTCGATCTGATCGACACCCTTGCCGCGCTGTATGACGAGCCCTACGCCGACAGCTCTGCGATCCCGACCTACCGGGTCTGCCAACTGGCGCGCAAGCACGTAACGGTGGCCCTGTCGGGCGATGGTGGCGACGAGAACATGGGCGGTTATCGTCGCTATCGCTTCCACATGATGGAAGAGAAGATGCGCGGTGGTTTGCCGCATTCGGTGCGCAAGCCGGTTTTCGGCCTGCTCGGCCGCTTGTACCCCAAGGCTGACTGGGCGCCACGGGTGTTTCGCGCCAAGACGACCTTCGAAGCACTGGCCCGGGATTCCGTTCAGGCCTACTTCCATTCGGTATCGATCCTGCGCGACGACATGCGGCGCCAGCTTTTTTCGCCGAGTTTTCGCAGGCAGTTGGGAGGCTACAATGCCCTCGAGGTGTTCCGTCGTCACGCTGCCAAGGCGGGCACCGACGATAACCTGGCGCTCATCCAGTACCTCGACATCAAGACTTACCTGGTCGGAGACATCAACACCAAGGTGGACCGGGCCAGCATGGCTCATTCCCTCGAGGTGCGCGAGCCGCTGATGGACCACCCGCTGGTCGAATGGCTGGCCAGCCTGCCTACCAAGCTCAAGATCAAGGGCCAGGAAGGCAAGTTCGTCTTCAAGAAAGCCATGGAGCCGATGTTGCCGAACGATGTGCTGTATCGTCCGAAGATGGGTTTTTCGGTTCCTTTGGCACGTTGGTTCCGCGGTCCGCTCAAGGAGCGGGTGCAAAAGGCCTTGCTCGGCGAAACCCTCGCCAGCACAGGGCTTTTCAACCGCGAGTATCTGCAGCATCTGGTCGACGCCCACCAGAGCGGCGCCCGGGATTACAGCTCTCCCTTGTGGACCCTGCTCATGTTCGAAGCCTTTCTGCGCAACAGTGGCCTGGGTGTCCAGACTTCGCCGATCGTGAGGGCTGCATGACGCTGCGGGTTCTGCACGTTCTCGACCATTCCTTGCCGCTGCACAGCGGTTATACCTTCCGTACCGCGTCCATCCTGCGCGAGCAGCGCAAGCTGGGCTGGGAGACTTTCCACGTCACGACGCCGAAGCAGGGCGTCGGTACGGCGCTGAAGGAAAACGCCGACGGCTGGACGTTTTATCGCACACCAAGCACCGACCAGGATGGTTTGGTGGCGCAGATGCGCCTCACCGCTGCGCGGCTCGACGAGCTGGTGCGCGAGATCAAGCCAGACATCATCCATCCCCACTCGCCGGTGCTCAACGCGCTGCCGGCCCTGTGGGTTGGTCGCCAGCACAAGATCCCGGTGGTGTATGAGATGCGGGCGTCCTGGGAAGACGCCGCCGTCGATCATGGCACGACCAGCGAAGGCAGTCTGCGCTACCGCGTCTCCCGGGGGTTGGAGAGCTTCGCCCTGCGCCGGGCCGACCAGGTGACGACGATTTGCGAAGGCTTGCGGAAGGACATCCTCTCCCGCAATGTGCCCGACGAGCGGGTGACCGTGATACCCAATGCGGTCGATGTGGCCACCTTCAAGTTTGGCGCCGAGCCCGACCCGGCGCTGCGTACCGCGCTGGGGCTTGACGGCAAGACAGTGCTTGGTTTTGCCGGCTCGTTTTACGGCTACGAAGGCCTCGACCTGCTCATCGACGCGGCCCACAAGCTGGTGCCTGCCCATCCCGAGCTGCGCGTGCTGCTTGTTGGCGGTGGCCCGCAGGATGCCAATCTCAAGGCCCAGGTGGCCCGGCTGGGGCTTTCGGAGCGGGTCATTTTCACCGGTCGCGTGCCGCATGCCGAAGTACAGCGTTATTACGAGTTGATCGACGTGCTGGCCTACCCGCGTTTGCCGATCCGCCTGACCGAGCTGGTCACGCCGCTCAAGCCGCTGGAAGCCATGGCCCAGGGGCGCATGTTCGTCGCCTCCGATGTCGGTGGCCACAAGGAACTCATCCGCCACGGCGAAACCGGCTTCCTGTTCCGCGCCGGCGATGTGAATGCGCTGGCAAAGTCCATCGACGACGTGCTGTCGCGCCGCGATTTGTGGCCCGCCATACGTGCCGAAGCCCGACGTTTCGTCGAGGTGGAGCGCACTTGGGCGACCAGCGTTTCCCGTTATCGCGAAGTCTATCGGCGTGCCCTGGCCAGCCGCGGCCGCGTACTTACTTTCTGAGGTTGCAACGTGTGCGGCATTCACGGACTTTTCCGATTTGACGGCCAGCGGGTTGAGCCCGCCATGCTTACGGCCATGGGCGACCGGACCGTGCATCGCGGCCCGGACGACGAGGGCCAGTACATCGACGGTCTCTGCGGCATCGCCATGCGCCGCCTGTCGATCATCGACCTGGCCGGTGGTCATCAACCCATCTCCAACGCCGACGACAGCCTGTGGCTGGTGTGCAACGGCGAAATCTACAATTTCCGCGAACTGCGCACCGAGTTGCAGGGACTGGGCTTTCGCTTCAAGACGGGCTCGGACAGTGAAGTGCTGCTCCATGCCTACGCCGCCTTTGGCGACGAATTCGTCCATCGCCTCAATGGCATGTTCGACTTCGCCCTGTGGGACCGGCGTCGCAACCGGCTGCTGATCGGCCGCGACCGCATCGGCGTCAAGCCGCTGTACATCCTGCAGGACGCCAGGCGCCTGGCCTTCGCTACGGAAGCCAAGGCTTTGCTGGCCCTGCCGGGTGTCACCGCAGAACTCGATCGCGACCAGCTGCCGAGCTACCTGCACCTGGGGTACGTGGCGGCGCCGGGTTCGATGCTGAAGGGCATCCGCAAGCTGCCGCCGGCTACCTTGCTGGCCATCGAGAACGGGCAGGTCAGGGAATGGCGCTACTGGCGTCTGCCGACGGCCATCGAGCGTTCGGTGTCCGAAGCCGAGTGGGTGTCGCGCATTCGTGCCCGGCTCGAGGAATCGGTACGCATGCAGATGGTCAGCGATGTGCCCATCGGCGCCTTCCTGTCCGGTGGTGTGGATTCGAGTGCGGTGGTTGGTTTCATGGCGCGCCATTCGGATCATCCGATCCGCACCTACGCCATCGGTTTCGAGGGCGGCGAGGCGGAAACGCTCTACAACGAACTGCCTTACGCGGCCCAGGTGGCCAAGATGTTCGGCACCCAGCACCGGGAAATCGTCGTCAAGCCGGACGTCGTCTCACTGCTGCCCAAGCTGCTGTGGCACATGGACGAGCCGATTGCCGACACGGCCTTCATCACCACTTTCCTGGTCTCCGAGTTCGCCCGTCAGGACGTCAAGGTGATTCTCTCCGGAGTTGGCGGCGACGAGCTCTTCGGCGGCTACCGGCGTTACCTCGGTGGTCATTACGCCGAGCGCTTCCACCGCTTGCCGGGTTTTGTGCGCAGCGTCGCCGCGGCGGTGGCCAACCGCCTGCCCAGCGACCGCCATTCGGGCCTGCTCAATACCCTGCGCCTGGCCAAGGGCTTCATCGCCTCGGCTGAAATGGATCCTGATGACCGTTACCGCAGCTATCTGCAAGTGCTGGGGCGCGAGGCCGTTTCCGAATTGCTGCTGGACGGCCGGCAAACGAACATCGATCCGCTGACTCATGCCTTCGCCGGTGCTGGCAGCTCCGACGAGCTGAACCGCATGTTTGCGGTGGATGCGGAAACCCAGTTGCCGGACGATCTGCTGATGCTTACCGACAAGATGAGCATGGCGGTGTCCCTCGAATGCCGGGTGCCCTTGCTCGATCATGAGCTGGTCGAGCTGGCCGCGTCGATTCCGGGCTCGCTCAAGGTACGTGGCGGTCGTCTCAAGCATCTGATGAAGGAAAGCCTGTCGGATCTGTTGCCGCCGGATATTCTCGATCGCAAGAAGCGTGGCTTCGGCACCCCGATGGGCGCCTGGCTGAAGCGCGATCTGGCCCCGGTGTTGCGCCAGTTGCTGTCGAAGGAAACCGTCGCCCGCCGCGGCCTGTTCCGCCATGACGTTATTGCCCGCCTGATGGCGGATCATGAATCGAATCGTTCCGACGGCACGGATTCGCTGCTGTCGCTGATGAACCTGGAAATCTGGAGCCGAATCTACCTCGACCGGCGCGAGCCTGGCGATGTTGCCGTCGAGCTGAAGAGCTACGTCAAATGAACATTCTTTACGTCTGTCACCGTTTCCCGTTCCCCCCGAAGCGGGGTGGAAAGATCCGCCCCTTCAACATGATTCGTCACCTGACGGCCAAGGGGCACAAGCTTACCGTGTGCTCCCTGGCGCGTGCGCCGGAGGAGGCGGACGAGGGCAGGGGCATTGCACCGTACTGTGCCGCTTTCGAGATCGGGATGGTCAAGAATCCGATCCAGGCCGCGCGCATGGTGGCGCGGTTGCCGCTGCTCACACCCTCGTCAATGGGCTTTTTCTATTCGCCTGAGTTGAAGGGCAAGGTCGATCATCTGCTGGCAACCCAGAAGTGGGATCTGATCTTTGTCCATTGCTCCTCGGTGGCCCAGTACGTGGAGCACGTCACCGACGTGCCGAAGATCCTCGACTACGGCGACATGGATTCCCAGAAGTGGCTGGAGTATGCCAACTACAAGCCTTTCCCGTTGTCTCTGGGCTATCGCCTGGAAGGCACCAAGATGCTGGCCGCCGAGAAGCGCCTGGCGAAGAAGTTCGACATGGGCACGGCGACCACGCGGGCTGAATGGGAAACGCTGGACGGCTACAAAACGGGGCTCAAGACCGACTGGTTCCCCAACGGGGTGGATGCCGGTTTTTTCAGCCCCGATGGCTCGCCCTACGATCCGGATACGATCAGCTTCATCGGACGGATGGACTATTACCCGAACCAGGAGTGCATGTTCCGCTTCTGCGAGCAGATCTGGCCGCTGCTCAAGGCCGAGCGCCCGCAGATGAAGTTGCTCATCGTCGGTGCGGATCCGACGCCGGCGGTGCGCAAGCTCGGCGAACTGGACGGAGTGACGGTGACCGGCTCGGTGCCTGACGTGCGCCCCTATGTGCGCAGTTCTGCCCTGATGGTGGCGCCGCTCAACATTGCCCGCGGCACCCAGAACAAGATCCTTGAAGCCATGGCGATGGGCGTGCCGGTTGTCACCAGCACCATCGCAGCCGGTGGCGTTGACGCGCAATCCGAGAAGCATTTCCTCGTCGCCGATACGCCGGAAGCCTATGCTCGCCAAATCCTGCGCATCACCTCGAATCCGGTGGAGCGGCAGCGCCTGGCCGAGGCTGGCAGGGCCCGCATGCTGAGCCACCACGCCTGGCCGCGCTCCATGGAGCGCCTCGACGGGATCATCGAGCGATGCATCAAACAATTTCAGAAAAACAAGGGAAAGCGTAAATGAAGATCAGCATTTTTGGCTTGGGTTACGTCGGCGCAGTCTCGCTTGCCTGCCTGGCCCGCGATGGTCACGAAGTGATCGGTGTCGATATTGACACCAACAAGCTTGACCTGATCCGCGCGGGCAAGACCCCGGTTGTTGAAGAAGGCATGGTCGACCTGATGAAGAGCGTGGTGGCGAATGGCCGTGTCACGGTCACCACCGACACGCTGCACGCGGTCATGAACAGCGACATTTCCCTTGTCTGCGTCGGTACGCCGTCCGCCGCCAACGGTAGCCAGGATCAGGGCGCCGTGCTGCGTCTGGCCGAAAGCATGGCGCTGGCGATTCGCGAGAAGTCGGTGCCGCACGTGGTGGTGTTCCGTTCGACCCTGGTGCCGGGCACCGTGGAAGATGTCCTGCGCCCGATCATCGAAGCCGGTTCCGGCAAGAAGGACGGCGAGGGCTTCCACCTGTGCTTCCAGCCCGAGTTCCTGCGCGAAGGCTCCTCGATCCGTGACTACGACAAGCCGCCATTCACGGTGGTCGGTGCCAATCACGATTACCCGATTGAGCGCCTGAAGGAGCTGTTTGGCCATCTGCCGTGCAACTTCCTGCACACCTCGGTACGTTCGGCCGAGATGATGAAGTACTGCTGCAACAACTTCCACGCCCTCAAGATCACCTTCGCCAACGAAACTGCACGCCTGTGTGAAGCCCTCGGCGTGAATCCCTTCGAGGTCATGGAGTTGGTCTGCCAGGACAAGCAACTGAACATTTCTCCGGCCTACCTGAAGCCTGGTTTCGCCTTCGGCGGCTCCTGCCTGCCCAAGGATCTGCGCGCCACGACCTACTTGGCCAAGAAGTACGACGTGGAAATCCCGATGCTCGCCGGCATCATGCAGTCGAATCGCAGCCACGTGGATCTGGCGGTGCAAAAAATCCTCGAAACCGGCAAGCGCAAGATCGGCTTCATCGGCCTGTCCTTCAAGACCGGTACCGATGACCTGCGTGAGAGCCCGCTGGTTTCGCTGGCGGAGCAATTGCTCGGCAAGGGCATGCAGCTCTCCATCTACGATCCGGAAGTGCACCTGTCCCGCCTGCTGGGCGCCAACAAGAGCTTTATCGAACGCCATGTGCCGCACATTGGCGAACTGCTCAAGCCGGAAATCGAGCAAGTGGTGGCGGAGTCCGAAGTGCTGGTGATCGGTTTGTCCGGCAAGGAAGTGGCAGAGGCGCTCGTCGGGCTGGTGCGTGAAGATCAGAAGGTGCTGGATCTGGTCAGCCTGCCGGCGTCGATCAAGCTCAAGGGTGATGTCGAAGGCCTGTGCTGGTGAGGCAGGTGTGGCAGCTCCCCCCATGCGGGGAGGGTTCTGCCGGGCAGGAATCGAGGAATGGCCGCCATGGCTGTTGAAGGATACAAAGGCCTGCGTCTGGCCGTTGTCGGCCCGTTGCCGCCCCCATCGGGCGGCATGGCCAATCAGTGCAAGCAGCTGATCGGCCTGCTTGAAGGGGAGGGCGCCCAAGTTGAACTGGTGCGCACCAACGCGCCCTATCAGCCGGCCTGGGCCGGCAAGCTGCCGGGCCTGCGGGCCTTGTTCCGCCTGGTGCCCTATCTGTTCGCCCTGTGGCGGGCGGCCGGCCGCTGTCAGGTCATGCATGTGCTCGCCAATTCCGGCTGGGCGTGGCATCTGTTTGCCGCGCCAGCGATCTGGATTGCCCGTTTGCGCGGCACGCCGGTGATCGTCAATTACCGGGGCGGTGAAGCGCAGCCTTTCTTTGCTGCAGCGCCCCGCTGGGTACATCGCACTCTCGCATCGGCCAGCATGCTGGTGGTGCCGTCGGCCTTTCTCGACGGGGTTTTTCGCGACTTTGGCTTCAAGCCGGTGATTGTTCCGAACATCATCAATCTTGAGCGCTTCGGCTTGCCCAAGAGCGGGGAGTCTGACGCACCTCCGCATGTGGTGGTGACGCGGAATCTTGAGCCGATTTACGATATTCCGACGGTTCTGAGCGCTTTTTCACGCATCTTGCCGCACCTTCCCGGTGCGCGCCTGACGATTGCCGGCAGTGGCCCCGAGTTGGCCCGCCTGGAAGCCTTGGCCGTAGAATTGAAAATTGCCGATGCGGTGCGTTTTGCCGGCCGGATCGACAACGAGCAGATTCCGGCGCTGTATGCGTCAGCGGATCTGATGATCAATCCCAGCACGGTCGACAACATGCCGATCTCGATTCTCGAGGCCTTTGCGAGCCGCGTACCGGTCGTCTCGACGGACGTCGGCGGCGTGCCTTTCATCGCTGAGCACGGGCGTACCGCCTTGCTGGTTCCAGCGCGGGATCCGCGTCAGATGGCCGAGGCGATGCTTGATCTGCTGGTGCACAAGGACAAGGCGTGCCGCATGTCGGAGGCGGCCCGGGAAGAAGTCAAACAGTACGCATGGCAGGTGATCGGCGCGAAATGGCGCGTGGCCTATCAGCGTGCAATCAGTCAGCAAGGGTGAGACAGATGGGTTTGTATACGCGGTTTTGCTCGGGCGTGATCTTTCCTCTGCACGAGAAACTGAAGTCACACGACTCCGTGGCACGTCTGCATGAACTCGAGAAGAGTCAGTACCTGCCCAGGCCGCAGATCGAAGCCATCCAGACGCAACACCTGAAGGATTTCCTCACCGATATCGGAACCCACGTTCCGTATTTTCGCGATCTGTTCAAGCAATTGGGGTTCGATCCGGCAAGCTGCCGCAGCGCAGAGGATCTGCAGCGTCTCCCTTTCATGAACAAGTCGGTCATCCGTGAAAACGTGGATGCCCTGAAAGCGGATGATGCCGGTCCGTTGAGCCGCTACAACACCGGTGGTTCAAGCGGCGAGCCGCTCATTTTCTATATCGGCAAGGCCCGCAAGAGCCACGATGTGGCTTCCAAGTGGCGCGCCACCCGCTGGTCGAATGTGGATATCGGCGATCCTGAAATCGTCTTGTGGGGCTCGCCGATCGAGCTTGGCGCCCAGGATCGGGTCAAGGCGATTCGTGACCGCCTGCTGCGCTCGTGGTTGCTGCCGGCCTTTCAGATGTCGGACGACAAGGTGCGTGAAATGCTGGCGCAGATCAGGGCGGTGCGCCCGAAGATGCTCTTCGGCTACCCCTCGGCACTGGCCCACATCGCCGAAAAGGCGCGTGCGTGGAACATCCCGATGAACGATCTGGGCATCAAGGTGGCCTTCGTTACCTCGGAAATGTTGTACGACCACCAGAAGCAGTCCATTTCAGAGATATTCGGCTGCCCCGTGGCCAACGGTTACGGGGCCCGCGACGCGGGTTTCATTGCCCACCAGTGTTCGCACGGCCGTCTGCACATTTCCGCCGAAGACATCGTCGTGGAAACCATCGATGCCGATGGAAGGCCGGTTGGCCCCGGCAAGCCGGGAGAGATCGTCATCACCCATACGGCGACGCGCGACTTTCCCTTCGTGCGCTATCGCACTGGTGATGTGGGTGTACTCGGCACCGAAGAGTGCAGCTGCGGCATCAAGCTGCCGGTGCTGGCCGAGGTGCAGGGCCGCACGACCGATTTTGTAGTGGCGGCCGACGGTACGGTGATTCACGCCCTGGCTTTGATCTACACGGTGCGGGATCTTCCTGGCGTTCAACGCTTCAAGATCATCCAGCATAGCCTGGAGCGCACTGAAGTCATGGTGGTGGTCGATGAACGTTTCGGGGATGGCGAACGGCTACGCATCCGTCGTGACTTCGCCGCCCGGCTGGGTGAGCGTGTTCAGGTTGAAATTAACGAAGTGCCTGAAATTCCACGTGAAAAATCCGGCAAGAATCGTTATGTTGTCAGCCACGTAAAACGCTGAACAGCGGCTCTCGCGGGATTCCCGCAATCGCAGAGGAACAGATGGCATCACTCAACAGGACTGTGTCGCTGGCCACAGAAGGAATCGCTTCGCTGGTCAGCGGCAACAGCAAACGCCTCACCGTGCTGATCTTTCACCGCGTACTGCCCGGGCCGGACCCGCTGGCACCCGGTGAAATGTACGCAGAGCGCTTCGATGCGCTGGTGGGGATGCTCGTCCGGCTGTTCAACGTGCTTCCCATGGATGAAGCACTGGCTCGCTGGAAGAAGGGAAGCCTGCCCGCCAGGGCGCTGGCCATTACCTTCGACGATGGGTATGCCGACAACTTCACCATCGCCTGTCCGATTCTCGTCAAGCATGGCGTCAAGGCGACCTTCTTCGTCGCCAGCGGTTTTCTCAACGGTGGAATCATGTGGAACGACGTCGCCCGGGAAGCGCTGCGCGCCTACAAGGGTGATGAGATTGACCTGGAATGGCTGGATCTGGGGACGCGATCCGTCGTGACAGACCATGAGCGCCAGGTTCTGGTCGAGGAGCTCCTCCTCAAGCTCAAGTACCGCTCTCTGGAAGGCCGGAGTGAGGCCCTGGCAAGAATCCTGGATGAAACCGGCGTCGTCATCCCCAAGGATTTGATGCTGTCGACGGCCCAGTTGAGAGGCCTGCGGGATGCGGGCATGGAGGTCGGCGGACATACTTCCGGCCATCCGATCCTCGCGGTATTGCCAGATGCCGAAGCGCGTCGGCAGATCGCTGACGACCGTGCGCGCCTGACCGAGCTGCTGGGGCAGGCTCCGCGTTTCTTTGCCTATCCCAACGGGCGGCCGGACAACGATTACAAGGCGGGGCATGCCGACATTGTTCGCGACCTGGGCTATGAAGCCGCCTTCACCACGTCCTTCGGGTCGGTGGGGCCGGAGTCGGGGGTGTTCGAACTGCCGCGCTTCACACCCTGGGACAAGCCGCTTTGGCGCTTTTCCCTGCGCCTGGCCCACAATTATTTCAGGGGCCATTCTCGCCAACTGCTTCCCGGCAGCGTTGCCGCGTGAGTCGCCGGCTGACGCTGATGTATATGTTTTTAATGAATCTCTGCGCCTTCGCAGGGGGTAGTCGTGCGTGATTTACTGCTGATCGTGATTTTGCTCGGAACGCTGCCTTTTGCGTTCAAGCACACCTATGTGGCTGTCCTCCTGTGGACCTGGGTCAGCATCATGAACCCCCACAAGCTGGCCTACGGCTTTGCGAACGATGCGCCGTTTGCGCTGGTTGCCGCCGTTACTGCGCTGGTTTCGCTGATCGCCACAAAGGACAAGCTCAAGCTCCCCAAGGAAACGCCGGTCACGGTGCTGATTCTTTTCGTCATATGGATGGCGATCACCACGGCGGCGTCCTTTTATCCTGATGAATCTTTCATGCAGCTCAAGAAGGTCATCAAGATTCAATTGATGACCCTGGTCGCCCTTGCAGCCCTGCAGGAGCGTCGGCACATTGAGCTTTTCATCTGGGTTAACGTTCTGTCCATCGGCTTCTATGGGCTAAAGGGCGGGATTTTCACGATCATGACCGGTGGCAGTTACCGGGTATGGGGGCCACCAGGCGGATTCATTGAAGGGAATAACGAGATCGCCGTGGCGCTCATCATGTCGATTCCCTTCATGAATTACCTGCGTCTCATCGTGACCCATAAATGGGTGAAAATCGGCCTCACCGCCATGATGGTTCTGACCGCCATTGCTGCACTGGGTACGCAGTCTCGCGGAGCCTTGCTGGCGCTTGTGGCGATGATGGCCGTGCTGTGGGTACGCTCCGACAAGAAGATGGTGATGGGCGTTACGCTGGTGATGGTCGGCATGCTTCTGCTGGCACTCATGCCTTCCTCTTGGGAAGAGCGGATGCACACCATCAAGGAGTATGAAGAAGATGGCTCGGCGATGGGGCGCATCAACGCCTGGTGGCTGGCTTTCAATATCGCCAACAGGCGCATTACCGGTGCCGGGTTCGAGGCCTATACGCCGGAAACCTTCGCCGCCTTCGCACCGAATCCTGCAGATATTCACGTTGCGCACAGCATCTACTTCTCGGTGCTCGGAGAGCATGGTTATATCGGTTTGATTCTGTTCCTTCTCGTTTGGGTTCATACCCTTCGGGTCGCAGGGAAGATTCGGACCAAAACGCGTAACCGCAAGGATCTGGAGTGGCTCTTCCATCTTGCCGGAATGTCACAGGTGGCGCTTGTGGGCTACGCGGTTGGCGGCGCATTCCTCAGCCTGGCCTATTTCGATTTACCCTACAACATTATGGTCATCGTGGTGGTTGCCCATCGATGGTTGCTGGAAAAAAGCGTGAACAGCGAAGCGCAGGATCCAGGGAGCGTGGCGGAGGCCGGTGACCCTGCGGTGGCGGTCAAGGTCCGGACTTTGCCGTCCTGATTGTGGCTCCGCGCAGGATTGGGAGATCAAGTCGCCAGTACGGTATTCTTCCCTTCAGGGAAAATACATCAAGTTTTTTCACGTCATGGCGACCAGCGTCGCTGGATTGCGGAATTTGGGGTTAGGTCGATATGAGTCGTCGCATTCTGTGTCTTGGCTTTCTTTTTGGCGCCATCCTTTCAAGTCCGGGTTGGGCTGACGAGTTGCCGTTTCAGTGCGGCCCGTTGAGTAATGCTTATGGCCCCTACGACTACCGGACTGATCTGAGCAAGCTGAATATCGTCGAGATCGCTCACTTCACCTCAGATGTCGAGAATCTTCGCAAGGGTGTGCAGTCGGTCAGGCCTGGTCCCGATCTCAACTACACGCTCCGGGCTTTTCCCAATCACCACCGGGCTCTGATGTCGATTGTCAGATTGGGCGCCAGGGATAAGTCGGACAAGCCAGCCACCGGATATACAGTGGAATGCTTTCTGATGCGCGCCGAGGCATTCCGGCCGGATGATCCGATGGTAAAGCTCATTTACGGAATACATCTGCTCAATCAGGGAAAAAGCAAGCTGGCGCTGGTGAAGCTTGATGACGCTCGGGAATTGCCCCTGGAAAGTCCCAATTTTTTCTACAACCTGGGGCTTGCCTATTTTTCGGCGGGGCATTACGACAGAGCGCTGACGAGTGCTCACAAAGCGTATGCGCTGGGCTTCCCCCTTCCCGGCTTGCGTGACAAACTCAAGCGGGCTGGAAAGTGGAAGGATCCGGAGCCCGTCCTGAGTGACGAGGGTGAGAGCAAGGAAGTCGAGCCACCCAAGGCAGAGAAGCCGTCGCTTTAGTCCATCTTGCCTGCCTGTACAGGCAGGCGGTTTTGGATTAGGATGCGAATACAGTTTTTTGTACCTAACGGCGGCGAAAGTCGCCGTTTCGCCTTTCTGGCGCTTGCCGTACGAGGGTGGCGCCAGCGGGGCGAACAACGAAACAAGGTTGCTCGATGTCTCACTTGATGAACACTTACGGTCGGCTCCCGGTGGCATTCAGCCACGGTGAAGGCTCCTGGTTGTACGATCTGTCCGGAAAGCGTTATCTCGACGCCCTGGCCGGAATCGCCGTGTCGACGCTCGGTCACAATCATCCCCGCCTGGTCCGCGCCATCTCCGAGCAGGCTGCCCGGGTCATTCACACTTCCAACCTTTACGGCATTCCGAACCAGGAGGCCTTGTCGGACAAGCTTGCCTCGGTCTCGGCGATGGATGAAGTGTTTTTCTGCAATTCCGGTTGCGAGGCCAACGAAGCAGCCATCAAGCTGGCAAGGCTTTACGGTCACGGGCGTGGTATTGCCGAGCCGTGCATCATCGTGATGGACCAGTCCTTTCACGGCCGTACGCTGGCGACGCTTTCCGCAACGGGCAACAAGAAGGTCCAGATTGGCTTCGGGCCTCTGGTCGGCGGCTTCCTTCGCGCTCCCTTTGACGATCTGGCAGCGGTTGAGCAACTTGCGGCTGGCCGGACGAACATCGTTGCCATTCTCGTCGAACCCGTCCAGGGTGAAGGCGGCATCCACATTGCCCAGCAGGAATACCTGCAGGCGCTGCGCAAGCTGTGCGACGAGCGTGACTGGCTCCTGATGTTCGACGAGGTGCAATGCGGCATCGCGCGTACCGGCAAGTGGTTTGGTCACCAGCATGCCGGTGTGAAGCCGGATGTCATGTCGCTGGCCAAGGGCCTTGGCTCTGGCGTACCCATCGGCGCCTGCCTGGCTGCCGGAAAAGCCGCTGGTGTTTTCAAGCCCGGCAATCATGGCTCGACCTTTGGCGGCAATCCCCTGGCCTGTGCCGCAGCCCTGACTACACTGGCTGTCATTGAGGAGGATGATTTGCTCGGCAATGCCACCGCAATTGGCCAGGCCATTTGCAGTGGTTTTGCAAAAGCCCTTGAGGGCGTCGCCGGGGTGGTGGATATCCGTGGTGCCGGATTGATGATCGGTATCGAGCTGGATCGTCCATGCAGCGTCCTGGTGGCGCGGGCTCTCGACGCGGGCTACCTGATCAACGTCACGGCCGACAAGGTCATCCGGCTTCTGCCTCCGCTGAATTTCAGCGACGCGGACGCGGCGACGCTGGTCGAGGGGCTGACCCCGCTGATCAAGGAATTTCTTGCAGCACAATAACGAAGAACGAGTGCCATGAACGCACCGAGACACTACCTACAGTTCAAAGATTTTTCGCGCGCCGAGTACGACTACCTTTTTGCCCGCACCCGCTGGATAAAGGACAAGTTCAAGCGCTACGAGCCCCATCATCCACTGTTCGACCGAACGCTGGTGATGATCTTCGAGAAGGCCAGCACGCGTACGCGCCTGTCCTTCGAGGCGGGCATGCAGCAACTCGGCGGCTCGGCCATCTACCTGAATACCCGCGACTCCCAGCTGGGGCGGGGGGAACCAGTGGAAGATGCGGCTCAGGTGATTTCGCGAATGAGCGATATCGTGATGATCCGCACCTTCGAGCAGTCGATCATCGAGCGCTTCGCGGAGTATTCCCGCGTGCCGGTGATCAATGGCCTGACCAACGAATATCACCCCTGCCAGATTCTCGCTGACATCTTCACCTTCATCGAGCATCGTGGTCCGATTCAGGGCAAGACCGTGGCCTGGGTTGGCGATTCGAACAACGTCTGCAACACCTGGCTGCAGGCGGCCGAAGTGCTGGACTTCCAGGTACGTGTCTCCACGCCGCCGGGTTACGAGGTCGAGCCTGAAAGGGCAGGCCTTTACGGTACCGGTCATTTCGCGCACTTTGACGACCCGATGGAAGCGTGTCGCGGCGCCGATCTGGTGACCACCGATGTGTGGACCAGCATGGGCTTCGAGGCCGAGAACGAAGAGCGGATGCGGGATTTTGCCGACTGGCAGGTGGACGAGGACATGATGAAAATCGCCAATCCTGGCGCTGTCTTCATGCATTGTCTGCCGGCTCATCGCGGCGAGGAAGTGTCTGCGGAAGTCATAGACGGACCCCAGTCAGTCGTATGGGACGAGGCGGAAAATCGCCTGCACGCGCAGAAGGCGCTAATGGAATATCTCTTGATCGGCAAGGTCGAGGGTGACTGCGCTTGAAGCAGTCGATTGTTTCAAGACTCATTTACTAAATTGCGGAAGCGGGACATGAGCGACGTAAAGAAGGTTGTGCTTGCCTATTCGGGCGGGCTGGATACATCGGTGATCCTCAAATGGTTGCAGGACACCTATCAATGTGAAGTGGTGACTTTCACTGCCGACCTGGGGCAGGGCGAAGAGCTCGAGCCGGCTCGCGCGAAGGCGCTGCAGTTCGGCATCAAGCCGGAAAACATTTTCATCGACGACCTGCGCGAGGAGTTTGTCCGTGATTTCGTCTTCCCGATGTTCCGCGGCAATACGGTTTACGAAGGCGAATACCTGCTCGGCACCTCCATCGCCCGTCCGCTGATTGCCAAGCGCCAGATCGAGATTGCCCGTGCTACCGGGGCAGAAGCGGTGTCCCACGGTGCGACCGGCAAGGGTAACGACCAGGTTCGTTTCGAGCTCGGCTACTACGCGCTGATGCCCAACGTCAAGGTCATCGCTCCGTGGCGCGAGTGGGATCTGCTGTCCCGCGAGAAGCTGCTGGCCTATGCCGAAAAGAACGGCATTCCCATCGAGATGAAGCACAAGCAGGGTGGCTCCCCGTATTCGATGGACGCCAACCTGCTGCACATCTCCTTCGAAGGTCGTCACCTGGAGAACCCGGCTGCCGAAGCCGAGGAGTCCATGTGGCGCTGGACGGTGTCGCCCGAAGCCGCACCGGATGCGGCCGAGTATCTGGACCTGGAGTTCGAGAAGGGTGATCTCGTCTCGATCAACGGCACCAGGATGAAGGCGCACGAACTGCTGGCCAAGCTGAACGAGCTGGGCGGCAAGCACGGCATCGGCCGCCTGGATCTGGTCGAAAACCGCTATGTGGGCATGAAGTCCCGCGGCTGCTACGAGACCCCGGGTGGAACAATCCTGTTGCGTGCGCACCGGGCCATCGAGTCCATCACCCTTGACCGGGAAGTCGCCCATTTGAAGGACGACCTGATGCCCCGTTACGCCAGCATGATCTACACGGGTTACTGGTGGTCGCCGGAACGTCTGGCCTTGCAGGCGCTGATCGACAACACCCAGCAAACCGTGAACGGCTGGGTTCGCGTCAAGCTCTACAAGGGTAACGTGATCGTCGTCGCTCGCGATTCCAAGACGGATTCCCTGTTCGATCCGACCATCGCTACCTTCGAAGATGACCAGGGCGCTTACAATCAGAAGGATGCTCACGGCTTCATTCGCCTGAACGCGCTGCGCATGCGCATCGCAGCCAACGCGAAAACCAAGCGGGGCTGATAGCAAAGCATGGATCCCACCGCGCCTTTGCTGTTCGGGCTGACTGTCGCAGAGTTTGAGGATATTTCCCTCAAGGTCTGCGTCGGGGGACTGATCGCTTACATGATTTTCATCATCGGCCATCTCGCCTGGGAGTCCAAGTCGGGAAAATATGGTGCGATATGGATGTTTGTGGGGCTCGGTGTGGGCTTCATCGGTTTTATCGCCAAGTCGCTGATTCAAAAGCTGCTTGGTATTGAATAATTTTTGACTTGAACTGAAAAATGACTCAATCCGCCCAATTCGACGCCGTATCGGTTGTCAAGAAAGCCAACGTCTACTTCGACGGCAAGTGCGTGAGCCACTCCATCGTGCTGGCTGACGGGGTCAAGAAGTCTGTCGGCGTGATCCTGCCCTCGACGTTGACCTTTAACACTGGTGTTCCCGAGATCATGGAAGGCGTGGCAGGTAGCTGCCGTGTGCGTCTCAAGGGGGAAGCCGAATGGAAAACTTACGGTGCTGGTGAGTCCTTCAATGTTCCGGGCAACTCCAGTTTCGATATCGAAGTGGCGGGCGATGCCTACCACTACGTTTGCCACTTCGCCTGAGAGGGAACCAGACCATGCCGTCGTTCGACATTACGTCAGAAGTCGATATGGTTGCGCTGCGCAATGCAGTTGATGGCACCAATCGAAAAATCTCCGGTCGTTACGACTTCAAGGGCTCCGATGCGCGCGTCGAGCAGGCCGAGAAGTTGCTGACCCTGTTTGGCGACAACGACTTCCAGCTCGAGCAGATGCTTGCCCTCCTGCTGCCCGAGATGACCGCCAAGAAAATCGATGTGCGTTGTCTTGATCATGGCGACATACAAAAGGTGGGCGGCAACAAGGTCAAGCAAGAGCTCAAGGTTCGTGTCGGTATCGAGCAGGATGAGTCCAAGAGGATCGTCAAGCTCATCAAGGACAGCAAGCTCAAGGTGCAGGCCAGCATTCAGGGCGAAGCCGTGCGGGTCAGCGGTGCCAAGCGTGACCTCCTGCAAGACTGTATCGCCCTGGTCCGCAAGGAAATCACCGACTATCCTTTGCAGTATGGAAATTTCAGGGATTGAGCAATGAATCTCTCGTCGGTCGTATCCACTTCGCAGGTCCAGATGCAGGATCCGGTAGCGGTCACGATGCTGCGAAAGTCTCTTGATCAGCAGCAGGCCAATGCTGCGCAGTTGATCGCCTCGCTACCGCCGCCGGTGCAGGCCGCTGTTGATCCAGCGGCAACCACTGGGCGAAATGTCGATACATTTGCGTAAATGGTGTATTGCTTCAAACTAAAGACCAGTCTTCGGACTGGTCTTTAGTTTTTGTCTTCAGTCTTGTACCAGGCCTTTGATCCATTGGGCGTACACGCGTTCAGCGGCGGCATTGAGCGCACCGAGACGCGCTTCCAGGCGGGTTTCCATTTGCTCCGCTTGCTGGACGGTGGGGAGGGAGCCACAGGCCTCGATTTCCCCGGCCCCGCTCAGACACCATTCGCGAATCATCTGCGGAGTCATTTCCACGTGGCATTGCATGCCGAGATGCTTGCCAAGGGCGAAAGCCTGATTCTTGCAAGCCTGGCTGGCGAGCAGTCGCGTTGCACCTTCGGGAATGGAGAAGGTCTCGCCATGCCAGTGAAAACTCTCAAAGTCCGTCGTGTCGCCAAACCACTGCTGGGCCACGGGAGAGTCCACGACAGACACCGCCAGCCAGCCGATCTCCTTCACCGGGTTTTGCGTCACAACGCCCCCGAGTGCCTTGCTCATCAATTGACCGCCGAGGCAATGACCAATCACCGGCCTGTTTGAAGCCATCATCCAGCGGATCAGATCGAGTACGGGCGGAATCCAGGGCAGGTCATCATTGACGCTCATGGGTCCGCCCATCAGGGCCAGACCGGAAAACCGGTCCGGCCTGACGGGGACCGGATCGCCGGCGTCGATACGGATCAACTCCCACGGCTGCGAGTGGCGTTCGAGGAATGTGGCAAAATGACCTGGACCCTCAGTAAGGCTATGGCGAATGATTGCTACCGGTTTCATGAAGAAGTCCCGTGTTGTCCCTTGGCTTCAGTGTAGCGGGGCGCTGATGCTATGCCTAGCGATCCCGGCCAAAGCCACAGATGTGGCACTGGCTGGCGTTTTTCCGGGCAAGGCTTTGGTGGTTATCAACGGAGGACCCCCTCGTACGGTGGCGGTGGGAACCAGAACGCAGGAAGGCGTTCGAATTCTTGCCGTGGATGCAGAGAGTGCGACCGTCGATTTTGACGGGCGTAGTCACAGGCTTTTTGTCGGGCAGCAGGCGCTGAATATCGCTGGTTCCGGTAAGGCGCCGACGGTGAGTGTGCATGCGGACAGCAGCGGACAGTTCAACACGACCGGTATGATCAACGGTGCGCCGATGCGCTTCATCGTCGACACCGGGGCTAGCTTCGTGTCTCTCGGGCGTGGTGATGCATTAAGGGCCGGCATTGATTTCACGAAAGGTGAGCCTGCCATGATGCAGACTGCCAACGGCGTTGTCCGGGCCTGGAAAGTGCGTCTGGACAGTGTGCGTGTCGGAGATGTCACCCTGCGCAATATTGAGGGCATCGTCCATGGTTCCGACATGCCCTTCGCCCTGCTGGGCATGAGTTTTCTCAATCGCATGGAAATGCGTCGTGACGGTATGACCTTGCAACTGCACCAACGCTATTGAGCAGAACAATTGATGAAACCAGTCACTTTAGCGCCTCGTTCAACTGCCATCGACAGGCTCCGGGGATGCTTTTCCTCAGGCTTTCCGGCCCAGTCGCCGGTGGAGGAGGGCGTGCCATCCGGTCCTCTCACGCCTGCTGCGGTATTGTTTCCCATCGTCCTGCGCGATCCTGAGCCCACTGTATTGCTGACTCGTCGTACGGATCATCTGCATCATCATCCCGGGCAGGTCAGTTTTCCGGGAGGGCGTGTCGAGGAGCAGGATACTTCCCCCATCGATACGGCCTTGCGGGAGACGGAAGAGGAGATCAGCCTCCATCGCAGGCACATCGAACTGCTCGGCTGCCTTCCCCTGTATCGGACAGGAACAGGCTTTGAGGTCACTCCGGTCATTGGTCTCGTTACGCCACCCTTCGAACTCGTGCCGGACTCTTTCGAAGTCGCTGAAGTCTTTGAGGTTCCCCTCGCCTTCCTCCTCGATCCGGCCAATCATCAGACCCATACGATTGAAGTACGAGGGCAACTCCGTCAGTACTATGCGATGCCCTATGGCGATCACTTCATCTGGGGGGCAACAGCCGGGATGATCGTCAGCCTTCAGCGATTCGTGTCGCGCTGAGTGAACAGCGTTTGTATTGTGTCCGTTTGGTGGTATCTTGAGACATCCCCGATAGGCCTGAACCATGAGGGCTCTCCAAGGCCCCCCGCCGCATGACCCTGTTTTCGCTGATAGTCGCACTGCTCATCGAGCAACTTCGCCCACTACCCGTAGAGCGTTTTGTTCAGGCGCCGCTGAAGGCTTTTTCCCGTTTTCTCGAAGATCGCTTCAATGACGGCGAAGCTCGTCATGGCGCCGTCGCCTGGTGGGTCGCGATTCTCACCGCCTGTTTCGCCTCTGCGCTGATCTACTTCATTCTCTGGCACGTGCACCCGGCTCTTGCCTTGGTGTTTAACGTGCTCGTCCTCTATCTGACGATGGGTTTTCGCCAGGTCAGCCATTTTTTCACCGATATACAACTGGCTCTCCGGATGGGCGAGTTGCCCCGTGCGCGCCAGCTGATCAGTGAATGGCGCGGTCGCTCCCATGACGACTCCGGCTCCAGTGAGGTCGCGCGCCTGGCGATTGAGGAAGCACTGCTTTCTGCCCATCGCAATGTATTTGGCGTCGCTTTCTGGTTCATACTTTTTCCGGGTCCAAGTGGCGCGGTCTTTTACCGTTTGTCACGCTTTTTTGATGAAGAGTGGGGGCGTCGCCAGGGAGCCGCAGATTTTGGAGACTTCGGTGATTTTGCCCAAAGGGTTTTCGCCATCATCGACTGGATTCCGGTACGTCTGACGGCCGCCGGTTTTTCGATTGTTGGCGACTTCGAAGATGGCATCTATTGCTGGCGCGCTCAGGCGAGTCAATGGAAGGACAAGGCTTCCGGTATACTACTTTCCAGTGGTGGCGGGGCCTTGGGGGTTCGGCTCGGTATGCCGATCCACGAATCGGGTGAAGTTGTTGAACGCCCCGAAATGGGCATTGGCGATGATGCGGATGCCGATTTCATGCAAAGCACTATCGGCCTGGTCTGGCGTACGCTGGTGCTGGTTTTCTTGCTGCTGGCACTGCTTGGTGTCGCAGGTTGGGTTGGTAATTAACCGTAGCAATTCAGAGGAGGAATTCAGATGGCTAGTCGTGAAGTAGTGGTTTTGAGCGCAGTACGTTCCGCTATCGGTGCCTTTGGCGGTGCATTGGCTGACTTCGATGCCAGCGAGCTCGCCGGCATCGTCATGAAGGAGTCGGTTGCCCGCTCCGGAGTGGATCCTCAGTTGATCAACTACATCACCGTTGGCAACTGTATGCCTACCGACGGACGCTATGCTTATGTTTCCCGCGTTGCTTCGATCCAGGCTGGTCTGCCGATGGAATCCGTGGCCATGCAGGTGAGCCGTCTGTGCTCCTCTGGCCTGCAAGGTATCGTGACTACCGCCCAGAACATCCTTCTGGGTGATGCTGACTACGGCATCGGCGGTGGCGTCGAAGTCATGTCCAAGGCCGCCTACCTGCTGCCCGCGCTGCGCAATGGTGCCCGTATGGGTGACACCAAGGCCATCGACAGCATGGTTGCCGTGCTGACCGATCCGTTCGGTATCGGTCACATGGGCATCACTGCCGAAAATCTGGCCGCCAAGCACGGCATCACGCGTGAAGAGCAGGACGCCTTTGCTGTTGAGTCCCAGCGTCGTGCCGCCATCGCTATCGATGAAGGTCGCTTCCAGTCCCAGATCGTTCCCATCGTCAAGCAAACCCGCAAGGGTGACGTGGTCTTCGATACCGACGAGCATCTGAAGCGCGGCACCACGATGGAATCCCTCGCCAAGATGAAGCCGGCCTTCAAGAAGGATGGTACCGTCACCGCGGGTAACGCTTCCGGCATCAATGACGGTGCGGCTTTCTTCGTGCTCGCTGATGGCTCAACCGCAGTGAACGCCGGCTACAAGCCGATGGCTCGCCTGGTGTCCTATGCAGTTGCCGGTGTGCCCAACGACATCATGGGTGAAGGCCCGATCCCGGCTTCCCGCCTGGCGCTCAAGAAGGCTGGTCTGACGCTGGATCAAATGGATGTCATCGAGTCCAACGAGGCCTTCGCGGCTCAGGCTCTGTCCGTCTCCCGCGTGCTGGGCCTGGATCCGCTCAAGACCAACCCGAACGGCGGCGCCATTGCTCTTGGCCACCCGGTCGGTTGTTCCGGCGCCTTCATTGCCACCAAGGCCATTTATGAATTGCACCGTACCGGCGGCCGTTACGCGCTGGTGACGATGTGTATCGGTGGTGGTCAGGGTATCGCAACCATTTTCGAGCGCATCTAAATCGGTCTGTGCCGGATCGAAGCCCTGCCAGTTGGCGGGGCTTTTTCTTTGGGGGCGGCCAGTATGGGGGGCTCCTGCCGGGTGGGAGTTAAACGCGTCGGTGGTGCAACAGCCGCTGGGCGTAGGTGGGTAGCAGGCTATCTGACCGGTCCTATTTCGGTATCGCCCAAAAGCTGCAATAAAGTCAATAAAACACTTGCCAAGGGAATGGGATTTCCCATAAAATCCTTGGCTTCATTGCATTCCTTTCAGGATTACTAAAAGATGGCCAATTCGGCACAAGCCCGTAAGCGCGCCCGCCAAGCTGTCAAGGCTCGCGCCCTTAACATGAGTCTGCGTTCGCGCCTGCGTACTGCCATCAAGGCTGTTCGTAAAGCGGTTGATGGCGGCGACAAACAAGTCGCTCAGCAAGTTTTCGTCGCTTCCCAGCGCACGATCGACAGCATCGCTGACAAGAAAATCATTCACAAGAACAAGGCTGCACGCCACAAGAGCCGTCTGTCCTCCGCCATCAAGGCGATGGGCGCCGTGGCTGCCTGATTTTGAGCTTTCCAGCCTCTTCTCCTTTACGGTGAGGTAGGTAGCAAAAATCTGAAAAGGGGTCGCCATGCGGCCCCTTTTTACGTCAACCCCGCCCCGTCTTCGTGATTGATCGAGCGCAAGGGGTGCTAGGGCGGCAGTTCCCTCCCTTGACATCCCTATTTTTAGCGCGTTATATAACCAATAAGTTATTTTCTCTTGGCTTGACTGAATGTGGCGTCAGCATTTGATATCGGGGTTTCCTGTTGGTTGATTTCCATAAAGAGGGGGCTGGTATGAATAAATCCGAATTGGTCGATCAAATTGCTGCTGAGGCTGACATCTCGAAAGCCGCTGCAGGTCGGGCGTTGGATGCTGCCGTAGCCGCAGTCAAGCTTGAGCTTAAGCAGGGTGGAAGTGTGACTCTGGTTGGGTTTGGTACTTTTCACGTTGGTAAGCGCGCAGCTCGAAGTGGCCGCAATCCGCGAACCGGAGCGGCTATCAAGATAGACTCTGCGAAAATTCCAAAATTTAGGCCTGGCAAAGCATTGAAAGATGCGCTAAACTGATCGCCTGTTTTGCTTGATCTTCGGCATTAAAGTGGGTGCTTAGCTCAGTTGGTAGAGCGTCGCCCTTACAAGGCGAATGTCGGCGGTTCGACCCCGTCAGCACCCACCAGCTTGATCAGCTAAAAAACAGTCTGGAGTGGTAGTTCAGTTGGTTAGAATACCGGCCTGTCACGCCGGGGGTCGCGGGTTCGAGTCCCGTCCACTCCGCCAAAAAAAGCTGCTTTTGAGCATGGCTCATCAGTGTTGGAAAAGGCCACGAAAGTGGCCTTTTTTGTTTTTCTCCCGCCTTCGGCTGATTCGGGTCGGCTTGGCCAGTCGGGGCTTGTCCCATGCTCTTCCTGCATGTAGACTCAAAAAATCTCTGTAATGTGATGCATGAAAGTCAGCCCCACGCAAAGAATCAGCACACATGAAATCGCCCCTGCATTTCTCGCAGGGTATTGTGTCGTGATGCCGCCAGCTAGTTGTCAGAGGCGAACGAGAGTTCGCCTCTTTGCGTTTTTCAACCCGAAGATCACTTGCCGTTAGTAGCAACTGAGGATTCAGCATGTTCGACGCCGTACGCAACAACAAGAAAATCGTCCAGGTTTTCCTGCTTCTGATCACGCTTCCTTTTGCATTCTGGGGCGTTGACTCCTATGTCAAGAACGCCGGAGGAGAGGGCGATCTGGCTTCCGTCGGGGGGACTCCCATCAAGGCGGCAGAGTTTCAGCAAGCCTTGCAGGAGCAGCAGGAGCGCATGCGGGCAGCCATGGGGGCCAATTTCAATCCGGCCATGATGAATACTCCCGAGGCGCGCAAGGCGGTGCTCGACAATCTGGTGAATCAGCGCTTGCTTGCCCTGGACGCCAGCAAGATGCGACTCAGCGTATCCGATCAGCGTGTCCGGGAGACGATCGCCGGTATTCAGGCTTTCCAGGAAAACGGTCAGTTTTCCTTGCCCCGTTATGAAGCGGCTCTCACCGCTCAGGGGATGAGCCAGGCTGTATTCGAGAGTCGTCTGAGGAAGGATCTGGCCTTGCAGCAAGTTCTCGGGGCTGTCGCTGAAGGCGTCATGGTTTCCGGGACGTCGGCGGAGCGTGTCTATGCGGTGCAACTGGAGGAGCGGACAGTCAGCGAAGTTCGTCTCGCCGCTCCACAATATGCGTCGGCGGTTAAGCTCGCCGATGGTGCTGCCAAGGCATTCTACGAAGCGAATCGCAAGCGGTTCGAGTTGCCTGCTCAGTTGCGCGCCGAATACATTGTTCTCAGTCAGGAAGGTGTGGCATCTCAACTGGTCGTGAGTGATGCGGATACCCGCAAGGAATACGATGCTCACCCGGAACGGTTCCGCCAGGGCGAGGAGCGCCGCGCAAGCCATATCCTGATTCAGGCTGACAAGGGGGCTTCTGAAACAGTGCTCAAAGCGGCCCGTGAGAAAATCGACGGCCTGCTGAAACAAGTCAAGGCCAATCCGGCTGATTTCGCAAAGCTGGCCAAGGAAAACTCTCAGGATCCCGGCTCGGCCGAAAAGGGGGGGGATCTCGGTTTCTTTGCCCGTGGCGCGATGGTCAAGCCGTTTGAAGACAGCGCATTCAGCTTGGCCAAGGAGGGGGAGATTTCCGACGTCGTGCAGTCTGATTTCGGCTTCCATATCATCCGTCTGACCGGCGTGAAGGGCGAGAAGGTTCGTCCGTTCGATGAAGTGAAGGCGGAAATTGCTGCGGAACTCAAGCGCACAGAGTCCGCGAAGAAATTTGCCGAGCTGGTAGAAGGTTTCACCAATACGGTTTATGAGCAGGCAGATAGCCTGAAGCCGGCGGCCGACAAGTTCAAGCTGCAGACGCAGACTTCCGAATGGATCGGACGTGAGGGCAAGGTTCAGCAGCCTCTCAACAACGAGAAGCTCATTGCGGCCCTGTTCTCTGATGATGCAGTCAAGAACAAGCGCAATACCGACGCGGTTGAGGTTGGCAAAGGCTTGCTGGTGTCTGCGCGGGTGGTCGAGTTCAAGCCGGCGGCAATTCGTCCGTTTGACGAGGTGAAGGCGGATATCGAAAAGTCTTTGACGACTGCGGAAGCCGTCAAGCTGGCAGAGAAGGATGGTCAGGCTAAACTGGCAGGGCTCAACAAGGGTGATGCGCTTGAGCTGAGCTGGAGTGCCTCCCAGGTCATGCAGCGCGCCGACCGGGGACTGCCGGCAGAAGTGGGTCGTGCCGTCTTTCGTGCGCCCAGTGCCAAGCTGCCAGCGTATACCGGTGTTCAGATTCCAGGTGCGGGCTTCGTGATTTTCCGTATCGAGAAGGTTAGCCGTCCGGCGGTAAATGAAGCGGACCCCCGTTTCAAGGCGATCAAGCAGCAGTACGCCCGGGTGCTGGCCGAGCAGGACTTTGGGGCTTACGTTGCTTCCTTGCGCAAGCGCTACGAGGTCAAGGTGAACGCTGCTGCTCTGGAAGTGCCGAAAGACAAATAAGCGGCAACCTGGTGTGGTCAGCCCTAGCGTTGGCAAGGCGGGTAGCAGCCCAAGAGGCCCCCGTCACGTAGTACGGGTTGCTGACGGATGCGGATCCAACGTGAATTTTGGTGGCGTGGGCGCTGTATTTTTCTCCTTCTCTCGATGAGGGTCCCTGAGGTGGCAGTGGCCAGGCATGTTTACCTGCAGCGCTCCATCAGGCCTGCTTGGCAGATGAGCGGATTCATGCAGTAGAATCCGCCCATGCACCGCATCCTAGCCATCCTCCTCATGCTGCTCGTTCCGCTCCAGTTTGCCTGGGCGGCGGCCGAGAGCGTCGACGGTCACTGGGGGGAGGATGTGGTGGCCCTGGGCTTTCACGTTCATGACACGGATCATGATCACCAGCACGAATCCGATCCTGACAGCGATCATGACGGGCTGTTCGGGCTGAACCAGATCCCTGATCACGGTGATCATGGTGAGGACGGACATCATGACGGCGGGCACTATCACCCCCTGTTCAGCACGCTGATCATCAATCCCGATCTGAATCTCGGCGACCCTCCGCCCGGTGTTCGCCCCGTCTGGCCACCTGCCGCCTTCACGTCTCACATCCCCCCGCTGTTCGACTGGCCTCCATCGGTTCTGCTGTAGAACCGGCAGGCCCGTTTTCTCCAGGCTGCTTCGCGCAGCCGTCGCCTTTCATCGCCTGCCGGTGACCTCGACCCTGTCATTTCGTCACGAGGAATCCGATGCGACACCTGCTATGCATGGTTTCGCTCGCGCTGCCGCTGGCTGCGTGGGCACAGACCAATACGCCCCAATCTGCACCCCAATATCGCTCGCTGACCGAGGCTGATGCCGTTCGCCTTGGCCTTGCACGGAGCGATCTCTCCAGCCTTGAACGTGGAAGCGTTGAGGTGGCCGAGGCGGATGCCCTGGCCGCCGGCCTTCCGCCCAATCCCACGCTGGGCTACAGCCGTGATGGCGGTCGGCGTGGCGCCGATGCCACCGAGCAGACCTGGCTGATTGCCCAAACCTTCGATGTGTCCGGGCGTCGCGGACTGCGCCGGGAAGCCGCCGGTGTGCGTGTGGATGTGGCCAGCGCCGGTAACGCCCAGCGTCGCAAGGAGATTGCCGCCGAAATCCGTTACCGCTTCCACGAAGTGCTCCTCAAGCAGGAGACCATCAGTTCGACCGAGGCCTGGACCCGGCGTTTCGCGCGCGTCGAGGGCATCGTCGACAAGCTGGCCCGTAGTGGCGAAGCCTCCGGCTATGACCGCCGTCGTCTTGCCCGCGAGCGCCAGACCGCCCAGGCGCGTCTCAGTGTCGAGCAGGCCGATCTCGAACGGGCGCACGAACGTCTGGCTGCCCTGATCGGCACGCCCGGCGCGCCTCTCGCACCCGTCAGCGGCGTGCTGCCTCCGGCAGGTTTACCTGCCCTTGACCAGGCTCTGGGGGGACTTGAACGGAGGCCGGATCTGCAAGCCCTTGCCCGGCGTGCCGAAGCGGCCGATCTCGACGGCCGGGCTGCCTCCCGTGGCTGGGTGCCGGATATCACCGTTGGCGTCGGCCCCAAGTACACGGATAACGGTGTCGGCCGGGACACGTCGACCGTCGTCACCCTCTCTATTCCCCTGCCGGTCTTCGATCGCCAGCAGGCCGGTGCGCGCAGGGCGATAGCCGATGCACTCAGCGCTCGCTCGGAATACGCCTTGATTCGTGCCCGCGCGGAAGGCGATCTGCGTGGCCTGCACCGCCAGGTCGAGCGTCTGAGCACCGCCGTGGCTGATTACCGCACGCGTGCCGTCGCTGGCTCGGCAGAGCTGCTGCGCATCGCCGAGGCCGCCTACCAGGGCGGTGAGTCCACCCTGCTGGAACTTCTCGACGCCTATCGCGGCGCCCTGGATGCCGAAATCACCGCCCTCGATCTGGAATGGAAAGCCCGCCAGGCCCGCATCGAATACGACCTGTTGACCGGGAGTGTCACCGAATGAACAAGACCCTGATAGCCACTTTGCTGGTATCGACCTTTGCCGTCCTGAGCCTGTCAGCCTGCAGCGACCATGGCCACGAACATGCCGCCGACGGCCGCCATTCACCGGCAGCCGGGCATGGGCATGACCACGGCCCTGGCGGCGAGAAGATCACCCACTTCACCGACAAGACCGAGTTGTTCGTGGAGTTTCCCCGCCTCGTTGTCGGCGAGAAGTCGGCCTTCGCTGCCCACCTGACCCAACTGGCCGACTTCAAGGCCCTGGCCACGGGCACAGTGAGCGTGATTCTCTCCGGTGGTGGCCAGCCGGATGAAGTCTTTTCCACCCGCGCGCCAACCCAGTCGGGCATCTTCAGGCCGGAAGCCGAGCCCAGGCTTGCCGGACAGCGAGAACTCGAGATTGAGGTGGTTACCGCAGCCTTCACCGTTCGCCATCGCCTCGGCCCCGTCACGATCTACCCTGACCGGAAGAGCGCCGATGCGCTTGCTGCGGAGCACGAGGAGGGCGGCATTGGTTTCACCAAGGAACAGCAGTGGAAAGTGGATTTCGCTACTGCCGAAGTAACGCGGCATGCGATCCGTCCCGCGATCGCCGCCACCGGCACGCTGCGTGCCCGACCGGATGGCGAAGCCCTGCTGACGGCGCCGATGTCCGGCCAGGTGCAGCCTTCCGGCACTTTTCCGCAGCTTGGACAGGTCGTGAAGAAGGGTGACATCCTCGCCTACCTTTCACCGCGCCTGGGCGGCGACACTGATCTGGCATCGCTCCAGGCCAATGCCCGCAAGGCCAGGGTGGCGCTTGATCTGAGCGCACGTGAACGTGCCCGCATGGAAGAGCTCTTCAAGGATGAGGCCGTGCCCGAGAAACGCGTGCTCACCGCCCGTGCCGCTGAAGCGTCGGCACGGGCCGAGCTCGACGCCGCACAAGGGCGCCTTGGCCAGTACGGAGGGAGCGCCGGCGGGGTACCCCTGCGTGCTCCGGCTTCGGGGATCATTGCCGATGTACGCGTGTCTCCGGGCGCCTTTGCTCAGGAGGGCAGCTTGCTTTTTCACATCGTTGATCGCCGCATGCTGTGGCTGGAACTGCGGGTTTCCGAGTCGGAATCGGCCCGGCTCGCTGCGCCGAGTGGTGCCAGCTTCCGGGTGGAAGGCATCGAGAAGAGTTTCGACATCGTGCCGGGCAGGAATGGCCGCTTGATCGCCACGGGTGGGGCCATCGATACGGCAACCCGCACGGTGCCGGTCCTTTTCGAGTTCCCCCTGCCAGATGAACGCTTGCGTGTCGGCATGGCGGTGAAAGCGGAGGTCTACTCCGGCGCAGCCCGCGAAGTGATCGCTGTTCCAGGCTCGGCGGTGATCGACGAGAGTGGCGTCCCCCATGTGTTTGTAATGACCGGCGGAGAATCCTTCGAGCGTCGCCCGGTACGGGTGGGCACCCGCGAAGGTGACTGGGTGGAAATCGTCGAAGGCCTTGAGCCCGGCCAACGGGTGGTGTCGCGAGGCGCCTATCTGGTCAAGCTTGCCGCCACCAAGACTGGTGAAATCGGCCACGGCCATGCGCACTGACAGGGCACGATCATGATCGGACACATCATTGCGTGGTCGCTCCGCAACAAGCTTTTTGTCGTGCTGGCCGGCGTATTGCTGCTGGCCTGGGGGGGCTGGCAGGCTGCCCGCACACCGGTGGACGTTTTTCCGGATCTCACCGCACCGGCGGTAACGGTCGTCACCGAGGCGCACGGCATGGCGCCGACGGACGTGGAGAACCTGGTCACCTTTCCCATCGAAACCGCACTCAACGGTGCCCCCGGTGTGCGTCGGGTACGCTCGGCCACCAAGATCGGCCTGTCGGTGGTGACCGTGGAGTTCGAGTGGGGCACCGACCTCTACCGGGCTCGCCAGGTGGTGGCTGAACGTCTGCAACTGGCCCGTGCCACCTTGCCGCCGGACATCCCGGCCCCGGCGATGACCCCCGCGGCGTCGATCATGGGGGAGATCCTTTTTATTGCGCTGGCCTCCGACAAGCACGACGGTCTGGCCCTGAAGAACGTCGCAGAGCAGGTGCTCAAGCGGCGGATTCTGGCCGTCCCTGGGGTCGCTGAAGTGCTGCCTATCGGTGGTGACACCCAGCAGTTCCAGGTGACGGTGAAGCCCGAGCGTCTGGCCGCCTACAACCTGACGCTCGACGAGGTGGTGCAGGCGCTACGCGAGTCCAATCAGAACGCCTCGGCCGGCTTCTATGTGGAAGCGGGTCAGGAGTATCTGATCCAGGGCCAGGGCCGGATTGTCGTGCTGGACGACATTGCAGAAACAGTCATCACGGTCCGCGATGGGCAGCCCGTCCTGATCCGTCACGTCGCCGAGGTCGGCATCGGGGCTGCGCCAAAGCGTGGTGTTGGCTCCCATAACGGCAAGCCGGCGGTGGTGCTGGGCATCCAGAAGCAACCCGGGGCCAATACGCTGGAGCTGACCGACCGGCTTGACCGCAGCCTGGCGGACATCCAGGCAGGCCTGCCGGCAGGCATGAAGATCGAGCGCCACATCTTCCGTCAGGCGGATTTCATCAAAACCTCGATCGACAACCTGCTCGTCGCCCTGCGCGACGGGGCCATCCTGGTTGTTGCCATCGTCTTCGCCTTCCTGCTGTCGGCTCGCGCCACGCTGATCACCCTGGTGGCCATCCCCCTGTCGCTGGTCGCTGCCATCCTGTCGATGAAGGCGCTCGGGGCCACCATCAACACCATGACCCTGGGCGGCATGGCGATTGCCCTCGGTGCCCTGGTGGACGACGCCATCATCGTGGTGGAGAACATCGTCCGGCGTCTGCGGGATAACCTGGCCAAGCCCGAGAGCGAACAGCACACCGTCCTGCAAGTGGTTTTCGATGCCACCCGCGAGATCCAGGGCTCCATCGTGTTTGCGACCCTGATCATCATGCTGGTGTTCATGCCGCTCTTCTTTCTCTCCGGTGTGGAAGGCCGGCTGATGGTGCCGCTGGGCTTTGCTTACGTTGTCTCCCTTGCCGCTTCGCTGCTGGTGGCGATCACCGTTACGCCGGTACTGGCGGCGCTTGTCCTGCCACGCTCGAAGATCGTCCGCCAGAACGTGGAGCCGCGCTTTCTGCATGCCATCAAGGGCGGCTACCGGCGCGTGCTGGACGCAACGCTGACCCGCTGGAAGGGGGTGACGCTGGTCAGTGTGCTTGCCTTGGTGGCATCCCTGGTTGCATTGAGCTTCGCAGGCCGGGCCTTTTTGCCGGATTTCAACGAAGGGACGCTGACGGTCAGTACCGCCACGCTGCCGGGCACCGCGCTGGAGGAGTCCGATCGCCTGGGCCAACAGGTCGAGCAGATCCTGCTGTCCCATCCTGAAGTGGTCGCTACCGCCCGTCGAACCGGCCGGGCCGAGGGCGATCCGCACGCGATGGACGTGTCTGCGTCGGAAATGGAAGTGACTTTGAAGATGCGGGAGCGCAGCAAGGAAGCCTTTCTGGCCGCGCTACGGGCCGACCTCGCCAGCATCCCGGGTACCCAGATCGTCATCGGTCAGCCGATTTCCCACCGCATCGACCACATGCTTTCGGGCAACCGCTCGAACATCGCGGTGAAGATATTCGGCCCCGAGCTGCCCGAGCTGCGTCGCCTGACCGGCGAAATCAAGGCTCTGGTGCAGACCGTGGACGGTGCGGTCGATATTTCGGACGAGCAGCAGGGCGATATTCCCTTCCTCACCCTGCGCTTTCGGCGGGATGCCCTGGCCCGTCATGGCCTGTCCATCCGGCAGGTGGCGGAAACCGTCGAGATGGCCTTTTCCGGGATGGCGGTGAGCCGTGTCCAGCAAGGCCAGGCCAGCTACGATCTGGCGGTGCGCTTCGATCCTTCGGCGAAGGCCAATATCGATGCGATCCGCTCTACGCTGGTCACCACGGCCAGCGGAGCGCGCATCCCGCTTTCGGCCCTGGCCGATATTCGCAATGACCGGGCGCCGTACTACATCACGCGTGAAAACGTGCAGCGCAAGATGGTCGTGATGGCCAATGTGGCCGGGCGGGATCTGGCGAGCGTGGTGGACGACATCCGGCGCAATGTCGCGGCCCAGGTCAAGCTGCCTGCGGGCTACCACGTGGAGTACGGTGGCCAGTTCGAGAGCGCCGAAGAGGCCGGCCGGACACTGCTGTTCCTGGGCGTGGGCGTCATCGTGGGCATCTTCCTGCTGCTCTTCGTCGCTTTCCGCACTGCCCGGGATGCGCTGCTGGTGATGCTCAACCTGCCGCTGGCCATCATCGGTGGCGTGATCGGGGTGTTCGCCGCCGGTGGCGTGCTGTCGGTGGCGTCGATCATCGGCTTCATCACGCTGTTCGGCATCGTCACCCGCAACGGCGTGATGATGATCGCCCACATCCATCACCTGGTGGAGCACGAAGGGGTTGGCGATGCCACCGAAGCCGTCAGGCGCGGTGCCGAGGAGCGCCTGGTGCCCATTCTGATGACGGCCCTGGCTGCTGGTCTGGCGCTGGTGCCCCTGGCCTTGGCCGCCGGGCAGCCGGGCAGCGAGATCCAGTCGCCGATGGCCATCGTCATCCTGTTCGGGCTGGGCAGCTCGACGCTGCTCAACATGATCGTCGTGCCCGCGCTGTACCTGCGCTTCGGCGCCATCCACAAGCGCCTGGAGCAAGGCCCAGCTTCACCCCTGCAACGCAAGGATGTCGTATGAGCACCACGACGCCCGCCGTCTGGCTGGCCCTGCTGGCCGCGGCCCTGTTCGGCGCCAGCACGCCGTTCGTCAAGCTCCTGATCGGCGACGGCTCAGCCCTGGTGCTGGCCGGATTGCTCTACCTGGGCAGCGGCCTGGGCCTTGCCGTGGCTCGGCTACTGCGGGATCGGGGCTGGCAGGCGAGTGGACTGTCGGGTGCAGATTGGCGCTGGTTTGGAGGCGCCATCGGCTTCGGCGGTGTGCTCGGCCCATTGCTGCTCGTTGTCGGGCTTGGCAGAACAGGCGCAGGTACCGCTTCGCTGTTGCTCAACCTCGAAGCCGTGCTGACCGCGGTGCTGGCCTGGCTTGTGTTCCGGGAGCACGCCGGACGTCGGATTGTTGCCGGCATGGGATTCATTGTCGCCGGTGGCATTGCGCTTTCCTGGCAGAACGGAGAGGCTGGCCGGGGTGACTGGATCGGCCCGGCTGCGATCATGGGCGCCTGTCTGTGCTGGGCCATCGACAACAACCTGACCCGCAAGGTGTCTGCGTCCGATGCGTTGTTCATTGCCAGCGCGAAAGGACTGGTGGCGGGGGCCGTCAATCTGGGGCTGGCCCTCGTTCTTGGCCAGGCCCTGCCAGCCTGGCCGCTGGCCGGCATGACGATGAGTGTCGGTTTGCTGGGATACGGTCTGAGCCTGGTGTTTTTCGTGCGGGCGCTACGGGAACTGGGCACATCCCGTACCGGCGCCTATTTTTCGACCGCGCCTTTCGTCGGCGCCGCGGTGAGTATTGCGCTGCTGGGAGAGTCGACGCCACCCCCGTTCTGGATTGCCGCGGTTCTGATGGGCGTTGGTGTGTGGCTGCATCTGACCGAGACCCATGAGCACGAACATGCGCATGACGCGCTGGAGCATACCCACGCGCACATTCACGACGAACACCATCAGCATAGCCACGATCCGGGGTGGGACGGGCGGGAGCCGCATACCCACCCCCATCACCACATGCCGCTAAAGCACAGCCATGATCACTTTCCGGACATCCATCACCGGCATGGGCATTGAGTCCTCGGCACTTCGATTGAAGGCAGTATCCAGTTGGTCGCTATCAATGGATGCTCTTGATGAGCAGACCAAGCACGGCACATCCTGCGATGACGTGGATCACGCTGCGTTTGTACTGGAACAGGGCGATGGCTGCCGCCAGGGCAATCAGTGCCGACACCCAGTCGAAGCGGCCGGCAAGCCCCGCCGGCCACAACACGTGGTAGCCGAAGAACAGCGCCAGGTTGACGATCACGCCCACCACGGCGGCGGTGATGGCGGTGAGCGGGGCGGTGAACTTGAGATCGTTATGGGTCGTCTCGATCAGCGGTCCGCCGGCCAGGATGAAGATGAAGGATGGCAGGAAGGTGAACCAGGTCACCAGGGATGCCGCGACCGCGCCGGCCAGAAACAGGCTGTCCGGACCAAAGACCGCTTTCACGTAGCCGCCGATGAAGCCGACGAAGGCCACCACCATGATCAGCGGCCCGGGCGTCGTTTCACCGAGGGCCAGCCCGTCAATCATCTGGACCGGCGTGAGCCAGCCGTAATGTCCGACGGCCCCCTGATACACATAGGGCAGCACCGCATAGGCGCCACCAAAGGTCAGTAGCGCGGCCTTGGTGAAGAACCAGCCCATCTGCGTCAGAGTGTGATCCCAGCCGTAGGTGGCAGTGAGCAAGCCCATCGGGATCGCCCACAACAGGGCTCCTGCCAGGGCTACCTTGATCAGCCCGGTCCAGCGAAAGCGGGCATGTTCCGGCGTTGGCGTATCGTCGTCGATCAGGGCCCGGCCGAAGGATTTGCCGGCCTTGCCGTGGCCACCACCGGCCTTGAACTTGTCCGGGGCAAGCCGTCCGCCCACGTAGCCAATGAGCGCAGCGACTGCGACGATGGCCGGGAACGGGACATCCAGCGCAAAGATCGCCACAAAGGATGCGGCAGCAATCGCCCACAGGGCATTGTTCTTGAGCGCCCGACCACCGATGCGGTGAGTAGCCTGCACAACGATGGCGGTGACAGCCGGCTTGATGCCGTAGAACAACCCGGCCACCAGCGGCATCTCGCCGAAGGCAATGTAGACCCACGACAGGGCAATCAGGATGAATAACGAGGGCAGCACGAACAGCGCTCCGGCGGCGATGCCACCCCAGCGCCGGTGCATCAGCCAGCCGATGTAGGTGGCGAGTTGCTGGGCCTCGGGACCAGGCAGCACCATGCAGTAATTGAGGGCGTGCAGGAAGCGGCGCTCGGAAATCCAGCGGCGGTTTTCCACCAGCTCCTGATGCATGATCGAAATCTGCCCGGCCGGTCCGCCAAAGCTGATGAAGCCGAGCTTCAGCCAGAAAACGAAGGCTTCCCGGAAGCTGACCGGCGCGGGTTGCGCTTCAGGACGCACTTCAGGAGTGATGGTGGCGTGGTTCATTTTGCGGGCGTCGCTTTCTCGAAGGAGGCCAACAAGCCATCAAAGACCGTGCTAGCGAAGTTCAGGAGCTGGTCGTCATCGCTAATGGTTTCCCGCAGCCCTGCCAAAGCGCTCTCGATACCCACCGATTCGGGGGGCTGCACGCCTCCCACATCCAGGAAATGCACCAGCGCCCCAAGCCTTTGCAGCGCAGGGGTTTCAAGGCCAAAGCTCGCCAGGAGGACTTCAAAGGTGACCCGAACGCCGACGTGGCTGAAAGTCGCACCGTCGAAGTCAAAACCCAGGGCGTCGGGCGGGCAGTCGGCAGGTGACGCCAGCCACAGCAGGTGCGCATCCGGATCGATGAAGCGGCGGATCAGCCAGGCGCTGGCGAGGCGGTCCACCCACGGACGACGACGGGTGGCCCACGTCCGGCCGAGGTACAGGCCAAGCGGCAGCTGGGGAATCGTGCCGGCGACGGAATGAGGCTCATCTGGAGACAAGGCCCAGCCAGCCTGCTGCTCCAGATCCTGCAAAGCCGCCTCGGCCTGGCGCCGGGCCTCGCCGGGGAAGAAATCAATTTCAGCGAGGCCCGCGAAGGTCTTGCGTAGCTTGCGGGCCTGCTTGAGGGTGTCGGCCGCGGTCTCGGCAGTAAGTCCTGCATGCGTTTTGCTGATGTCGGCGAGCAGCACCGCGTAGTCCTCACGGCGGTCAAACAGGCTGACGAAGGCAGCGCCATCCGGCTCTTCGACACGCAGGACAAAAACCGTGCCGCCGGCACCCAGGATGTCGGTGGCCACGGAATCGAGCGTATTGCGGCAGGATTCCCGTTCAGGCATCAGATACACGCCGTCACGCAGGACGGCGGCCCCTGATGCCTTGAGCGCCCGCCAGGCCCGCATACGGGCCGTGGCGTTTTCGGTGGGAAGACTGGTGATGAGCGAGAGCCATTGAGTCATGTCGTCTACGCTACATCTGCGTTGATGTGGTTACAAGTAAATTTTGATGGGCAATGTCGCGGCACAGGAAGGACAGGGATGGCTCGCCGCTCGGGTGAAATTCGAGCCCTTCAATCTCCGTCTTTTCGTGGGGTCTCCCGGGCGGAAAGGTGTCGAAGAGTTGATCCCACACTGATACGACCGTATTGCTCGCTACAATTGAAAACGCCCGATGAAGTTCATCGGGCGTCTTTGTCGGCTAGCCTTTAGGCCTGCTTGTACGTCACTACAGGTGTCAATCCAATCTAGCCCTGATCAGGGTTGCCAAGTGCCGTCGTGTTGAAGCCGCCATCGACATACATGATTTCACCGGTAACACCGCTGGCCATGTCCGAGCACAGGAAGGCCGCCACGTTGCCGACTTCATCAATGGTCACGTTGCGGCGCAGGGGTGCATTCCGTTCGTTGAAGGACAGCAGTTTGCCGAAGCTGCCGATTCCCGAGGCGGCCAGCGTCTTGATGGGGCCTGCGGAGATGGCGTTTACGCGGGTGCCTTCCGGGCCGAGGCTGACGGCCATGTACCGCACAGCAGCTTCAAGGCTGGCCTTGGCCAGACCCATGATGTTGTAGTTGGGCATCGTGCGCACCGCGCCTAGGTAGGACATGGTGAGCATGGCGCCGTTACGGCCCTTCATCATCGGGCGGGCAGCCTTGGCGAGGGCCGGGAAACTGTAGGCGCTGACTTCCTGGGAGATGCGGAAGGCCTCGCGGGAGGCGCTTTCGAGGAAGTCACCCTCCAGCGCTTCGCTGGGGGCGAAGGCGATGGAGTGCACCAGACCATCAAGCCCGTCCCACTCCTGGCCAAGCTTTTCGAAGAGGCTGGCGATCTCGTCGTCGCTCTGCACGTCGCAGGCGTAGATCAGCTTGCTGTCGAATTCGGCAGCCATCTTGGAGATGCGCTCCACGAAACGCTCGTTCTGGTAGGTGAACGCAAGTTCGGCACCTTCCCGGTGCATGGCTTTGGCGATCCCGTAAGAGATCGAGCGGTTGGACAGCAATCCGGTGATGAGAATGCGTTTGCCGGCGAGAAAGCCCATGTAAGGTGTCTCCAGTGAATAACCACAAGATTATAGCGGATGCTTCCCGGACGTGTGCTGCCGCGGAGCCGGGTGCTTCCGGTAGACTACATCTCATGCGCGCGATGATCCGAAACCTATCGATAATCCTGCTCGCGGCCCTGGCGGCCGGATGCGGCCAGGTCTGGAACGATCCCTATCCGGCGACGGAGCGGGGCAAGAATATTCTGTATTCCGCCTTCACCCAGCGGCCCAAGCATCTGGATCCGGTCCAGTCTTACAGTGAGGATGAAGCGACCTTCCTCTACCAGATCTACGAGCCGCCGCTGCAGTACCATTATCTGAAGCGTCCGTTTCAACTGAGCCTGGCCGCGGCGCAGGCCATGCCGACCCTGAAACAGTACGACGAGGCGGGCCAATTGCTGCCGTCGGGCGCCGATCCGGCGAGGGTCGCCCGCAGTGAGTACGAGATTCGTATCAAGCCGGGTATCCGCTACCAGCCGCACCCGGCCTTTGCGGTCGATGACAAGGGGCAGCCTGCCTACCTGGACCTCACCGTGAAGGATCTGACCGGCAAACGCAGCCTGGCGGATTTTCCCCGCACCGGCACCCGGGAGCTTACCGCCGAGGATTACGTTTACCAGATCAAGCGTCTGGCTCATCCTCGCCTGCACTCGCCGGTGCTGGAGTTGATGGGCGACTACATTGTCGGTCTGAAGGATCTGCATGCACGCCTGATGGCCGACGAGAAGGCCGGCAAGTATCCGGGCGGCTGGATTGATTTGCGCAAGTACCCGATGAGTGGCCTTGAACTGGTCGATCGCTACACTTACCGGGTGCACATCAAGGGTGCCTATCCTCAGTTTCCTTACTGGCTGGCGATGCCCTTTTTTGCGCCAGTCCCCTTCGAGGCCGAGCGTTTTTTCGCCCAGCCGGGCATGGCCGAGCGCAACCTGACTCTCGACTGGTGGCCGATCGGTACCGGCCCCTTCATGCTGGCCGAGAATAATCCGAATGCCCGCATGGTGCTCGTCCGCAATCCCAATTTCCGTGGCGAGACCTATCCCTGCGAAGGGGAACCGGAAGATCAGGCGGCTGGTTTGCTCGCTGATTGCAACAAGCCCGTTCCCTTCATCGACAAAGTGGTCTTCACGCGCGAGAAGGAAAGCATTCCTTACTGGAACAAGTTTCTGCAGGGCTACTACGACGCTTCGGGTGTGTCCTCCGACAACTTTGACCAAGCGGTGCAGATGGGGGGGCAGGGGGATGTGAGTCTGAGCGACGAGATGGTCGCCAAGGACATCCGCCTGAACACTTCAGTGGCGCCGTCCGTGATGTACATGGGTTTCAATATGCTCGACCCGACGGTGGGTGGAACTGGCGAACGAGCGCGCAAGCTGCGTCTGGCAATCTCCATCGCCATCGACCAGGAGGAGTTCATCTCTGTGTTTCAGAATGGACGTGGCGTGCCGGCCATGCACCCGATTCCGCCTGGTATTTTCGGTTACCGGTCCGACCAGGCCGGCATCAATCCGCAGGTGTACGACTGGGTAGATGGCAAGCCCCAGCGCAAATCGGTAGAGGAAGCGCGGAGTCTGCTGGCCGAGGCCGGCTATCCCGGTGGGCGTGACGCCAAGAGCGGTGAGCCGCTGGTGGTCAATCTGGACACCACGGGCAGCGGCATGGGTGACAAGTCCACGGTCGATTGGCTGACCAAACAGTTCCGCAAGCTTGACGTGCAACTGGTGGTGCGCGCCACTGACTACAACCGCTTCCAGGACAAGATCCGCAAGGGCAATGCACAGCTCTTTTACTGGGGCTGGAACGCGGATTACCCGGACCCGGAGAACTTCCTGTTCCTGCTCTACGGGGCGCAGGGCAAGGTCAAGAGTCAGGGAGAGAACGCGGCGAACTATGAGAACGCCGAGTACGACCGCTTGTTTGAACGCATGAAGGCGATGCCCGACAGCCCGGCGCGCCAGGCCATCATCGAGCGCATGCTGGCCATCCTGCAGCACGACGCGCCGTGGGTGTGGGGGTTCTACGAAAAGGCTTATGCCTTGCAGCACGGTTGGCTGTACAACCGCAAGCCGGGCAAGATCATCCGCAACACGCTCAAGTATCAGCGTGTCGATGTGGCCGTCCGGGAGCAGAAGCGGGCCGAATGGAATCGGCCGGTATTGTGGCCGCTGATCTTCGTTGGGCTCTTTGGGATGCTGATTGTGGCACCGGCGGTGATCCACTACCGGCGCAGCGAACGGGCCGGGGCTGGCTAAGCCTCAGTCCGGCGGCAGGAGGCCTTCGTCCTGGAGCTTCTTGCCGATCAGCTTGATGAGTTCTTCCACCACCTGCAGAGAGGATTGCGGATTGAGCGATTCGCTGACTGCAGTCCATACGGGCCGCCCTTTCGGCAGGCGGTAGAGCAGGGTTTCCACGACAACCCGGGTGTTTTCCACGGTATGAGCCGGGGTGGTGTAGGCGTAGGGGTAGTACGTGTAGAAGGAGCGGTAGCGGGGGCCGAGGTTCCAGAAAAAGGGATTGCCCATGAACTGGGTCTGGGCCGGAACGACTGTCTGGGATTTATCCACCGACACCAGCCGCGAGACGAGGGCAGCATCGAAACCGCCCTTGATCAGTCGCTCGCGAACCGCGTCGACTTCCAGTTGCGGGTCCAGGTCGAGTTGATGGCCGGCTGTGGGCGTCATATAGGACGGCAGGCTCTGAACGACCCGGTTTTCCGCCATCTTGCGCAGGTTTTCGTCTTTTACTGCGACAAACACGACGATTTTACGGGGAGTTCCGGCCGTGTCGGTTTCGTCCCGCCAAGTGGATTTGATGGTGCTGGCGGTGCAGCCGGCCAGCAGGGAGGCTGCGGCCAGCGTGAGCAGGGGCGCGCGGCAGGAACGGAAAGTCATGAGAGGGCTCCGGGGCTGAAAGGCTGGTGTGTCGCGGGTAAGACCGCGAAATTAGCGCCGGATTCAATGAAACCCCCGGCTCTTCGATGCCAGTCAGCCGAGTTGTCCGGAACGATCAGCAGCACACCATCGAGTTGGCGCGCCGGGCTGTTCTCGATGGTGAGCAAGATTTCATCCTGGTCTTTTCAGGCCTTGCGCCGCTGGAGCATGGCCATTGCCGCCAGACCAAGGAGTCCAAGCAGGCTGGCGGGATCGGTCGCACCGCCGCCACCGTCACCGGAAGGGGCCGGGGCGGCTGTTACCTCGATGCTCGTTTCCGCTGTTCCCGTCCGGCCGCCATCGTCCGTTACGGTGAGACGGATCGTGTAGCTGCCGGCCGACGGTGCGCTGAAGCTGGTGCCGTGATGCGGGCTACTGGACTGGTTGTGAAAGTTCAATAGGTTGTTTCGGGCGTCCCTCCGGCGAGATTTTTTAGAGACTGGAAGTCGCCAAACCCTCAGTTACCTCGAAAGCCCGAACCGGATGAACACCCATAAGAATGCCCGATTGACTTACCTTCGTCGTCTTGAAATAGTTCAAGCCATCACCACGGTGCCTGTCTGCGTCGCAGCAAGCCAGCGCCGTGACGGCCCGCAAGTGGCCCGGCCGCTTACAGGATCGGCCACCGGATCACCCGTAACCGAACCCAGTGCTCCCACAACATCGGCTGGGAATTCCTGTTCGTCGCCATTGATGACCACTGCCGAATCGCCTTCACCCAGAGGCATCCGGATGAACGCAAGGAAAGCGCCGTGAGCTTCGTGCAGGCCGCCACCCAATACTTCGCCGCGCTGGGCATCACTATCGAGCGCGTGATCACCGACAACGTTTCGGCCTTCAGATCCCACACTTTTCGGATCGCCTGCAGTGCCTTGGGTATCCGCCAGAAACTCACCCACGCTTTGCGGCCTCAAACCAGCAGCTGATGGTTCAGTGGGAGTTTGGCATCGCACCTCACGCCGCTGTGGCGAACTGACTCGGCGTACCTTTGGCCAGCACGGCCCAGGTGGTGCGTGCCAAATTGTTGGCTACGGCAGCCACCGCCACGTTGAAGGGGCGCCGTTGGAGCAACGCCGCCAACCATAGTTTTTCGGCGTGACGCACGATCACCGCCCGCGCACCATGCATCAACAATGTTCTTAGGTAGACGTCCCTCCGCTTGGTCAAGCCGAGTTGTCGAACTCTTTCTCCGGTCCCTCGCTGCTTGGGCACCAATCCCAATCAGGCGGCAAACTCCTGTCCCGACTTGAAGGTTCGTGCGTCGCCGATGCTCGCGACCGCGGCCGTCGCGGTCAGCAACCCGACGGCGGGAATGGCCGCCACCGATTGGCACTGCGGCGTCTCTTTCAGGATGCTCGCAAGGCGTTGTTCGATTATGGCGATCTCGGCGTCGAGGCGTTGCACCCTTGCCCACTGTTCGCGCAGGCTGTCGATCAGAACAGCGGGCAAGGGTGCATCCAGCGTCGCCAGTGCGGGTGGCAAATGCAGGGCGAGAACGCTCTGTTGAATCTCCGTCTTGACCGCAGCGTCAGGCTGCTGCGCGGCAGTCAAGATCGCACGTGCGTCGGCGGTATCCGTCTTGTTGCGCAACACAAACGGCCTGACACTCCTCGGCGCTAGGGGCCGTTGACAATCCCCCCCCCCCCGAGAAATGACGCTCTACTGACCAGCCCAGAAAGTCGTTTACGTTCAGCCCGTTGTGCAGGGGGCTGAACGCAATTCTACCCCACCGGCGGTGCAGGCCTTCAGCGCTTCGGCGTACCGTACTGCTTGAACACGCGCTTGGCGTCCTGCTCGGCCCGCAACTGGGTGCAGATCGTCGGATCGTCGTCGTGATCGCTGAAGTAGC
>ERZ724525.43-NODE-43-length-59537-cov-12.817945_pt1 | contig 59537 bp, 54 predicted proteins | sample MGYA00376058_ERZ724525 | MGnify/ENA primary metagenome ERZ724525 (study PRJEB28724, sample SAMN07190888) | wastewater metagenome | isolation source: influent of sewage treatment plant in Hong Hong | place: USA: Christiansburg, Virginia | collected 2016-03-01 ... | reverse complement strand
ACATCCCGCTGCACCAGGAACTGATGCTCGACGCCCGCTTCGTCGAAGGCGGCACGAGCATTCATTACCTCGAGCACAAGCTGGCCGGGCGCAACGAAGTGAGCAAAACCTGATGTGGTTATCGGTCATCCTGCAGGCCGACGCCACGCGCGCCGAAGCCCTCTCTGAAGCACTCATGGAACATGGCGCGCTGTCGGTCAGCATCGACGACGCGGACGCCGGCACCGACGCGGAAAAGCCCCAGTTCGGCGAACCGGGCATGTCCCCGGCCAGCCTGTGGGACCACAGCCGCGTGGTGGCCCTGTTCGACACCGACACCGACCTCGCCCAGGCCCTGGCTACCGCCTCGGCGGCGGTAGGGCTCAAGACGGTACCGCCCTTCACCATCGAAGAGGTGGAAGAACAGAACTGGGTGCAACTGACCCAGAGTCAGTTCGATCCGATCCGCATCACCGAGCACCTGTGGATCGTGCCCTCGTGGCACGTCGCCCCCGACGCCGGCGCGATCAACCTGGTCCTCGACCCGGGCATGGCCTTCGGCACGGGCTCCCACCCGACCACCCGGCTATGCCTCGAGTGGCTCACCGACAACACCCAGCCCGGCGTCAGCGTGCTCGATTACGGCTGCGGCTCCGGCATCCTGGGAATTGCCGCAGTCAAGCTGGGCGCCGGCGAAGTGACAGGTGTGGATATCGACGAGAAAGCCGTCGAAACCGCGGCCAACAACGCCGCCAGCAACGGTGTCAGCCTGCATCTGCAGGTTTCCGCCAAGCCCCTCGAGGGCACCTTCCAGCGGGTCGTCGCCAACATCCTGACCAATCCGCTCAAGATGCTGGCACCACTGCTGGCCGCCCGCGTCGCCCCCGGCGGACGGCTCGCGCTGTCAGGCGTACTGGAAGCCCAGGCCGAGGATGTCATCGCAGCCTACGCACCCTACATCGCCCTCACGGTCGGCGCCACCTTTGACGGCTGGGTGCGCCTGCAGGGCGAACGGCCGGAACAAGCGGTGTCATGATCCTCGCGCGCTGCCCGGCGTGCTCCACCACCTTCCGGGTGCGCCCCGAGCAATTGAGCGCGCGTCAGGGACGAGTGCGCTGCGGTCAGTGCAATCATGCCTTCAACGCGCTGGAGTCCGTCGTCGACGAAAGTCCGCTCGCCGACGCGACACCCGCGCCAGTCATCCTGCCCACCGGCATCGAAACATCCCTCTTCGTTCTCGAAGAAAAACTGCCGGACGAAGAAGTTCCGCCCCCCGTGGAAGCCACGGTCAGCGACGATTACACCTGGCCGCCCGAGATCGACGCACCCGCCGAAGCGACCGAGCCCACGGCGCCTCTGGCCATAGACATCCCGCCACTGCCCCCCATCGACACCGAGTTCCCGAACGAGCCGCCCACGTTCCTCCTTCAGGAGGACACCGAGCCGGAATTCCGGGAGGAACCCACCTTCGCCGCACACCAGGACGACGCAGAGTGGCTGGAGCCCACCGGGGAAATCGGCGCAGAAGCCGCACAGGAATGGCCGCCGGCGGACACCGAAGCCGAAGACATCTTCGCCCCGGCCATGGAATTTCCGCTCCCCGACGACGAAACACCGCGGGCGATCGAAGAGATTCCCGCCCCCCAGCCTTTCGAAACAGCGCCGCCCCTGCCGGACACCCACGAAGGCCCGGTGGATTTCGACGCCCTGATCCACACCCGGGACGTCACCCCGCCACTCATAAGCCCGCTCGCCAGACCCCATCGGAGCGATGAACCTGCGCTGCCGATTGAGGAGGAGCCCGAAGAAGACCCGGCTGACGCACCCGCCGCCAGCGAGGAAAGCGGTGTCTCACCGGCCCTCAGGCAGGCCGCGTGGTCGGCGGGCGCAACACTGCTGTTCCTCGCCCTGCTCGCCCAGGGGGTTCTGGTCTTACGCGACGAGATCGTCCAGTCCACACCGCAGATGCGGCCCTTCATGGAAAGCCTGTGTGCCGGCCTGGGCTGCGAGCTCCCCTTGCCCCGCGACCCCGCCGCCATCGCCATCGAAAGCTCCGACATCCAGCCCGACGCCGGCCGGGAAGCCTTCTTCACGCTGCATGCCACCCTGCGCAATCGAGCTGAATTCCAGCAAGCCTGGCCGCACCTCGAAATCACGCTCACCGATGCCCGCGACAAGGCCCTCGTCCGACGCGTCCTAGAACCCATTCAGTGGCTGCCCACCGACGCCCCCAGGGATGCTTTCCCGGCACGGCGCGAAGTGGTCACACGGGTCACCTTTGAAGCACCGGGTGTGGCGGCAGCAGGTTATCGCGTGTACGCCTTTTACCCCTGACCGGCCGGGGGAAACGAGCGTCTCCCCCGGCCGCAATCCATTCGCCCAATTGCCCTGCGCCCATGTCCACACTTATCTGCGGCTCCATCGCCTTCGACTCGATCATGGTGTTCCATGACCGCTTCAAGAACCACATCCTGCCCGAGCAGATCCACATCCTGAACGTCTCCTTCCTCGTGCCGGAAATGCGGCGCGAGTTTGGCGGCTGTGCCGGCAACATCGCCTACAACCTGCAATTGCTCGGTGGCGAAGCCCTGATCATGGCCACCGTTGGCGACGACGCGGCACCCTACCTGGAGCGCCTGGACCGCCTCGGCCTGTCCCGCACCCACGTCACCCAGGTACCCGGCAGCTTCACGGCCCAGGCCTTCATCACCACTGACCTGGACGACAACCAGATCACCGCCTTCCACCCCGGAGCGATGGTCCACTCCCACCTCAACAAGGTGGAGCACACCCAGGGCGTGACGCTGGGCATCGTCTCGCCGGATGGCCGCGATGGCATGCTCGAACACGCCCGCCAGTTCGCCGAGGCCGGCATCCCCTTCGTTTTCGATCCAGGCCAGGGCCTGCCCATGTTCAACGGCGAAGAACTTCTCGCCTGCCTGCAACTGGCTGACTACTGCACGGTCAACGACTATGAAGCGCGCCTGCTGTGCGAACGCACCGGTCGCACCATCGAATCCCTGGCCGACGAGGTAAAGGCTCTGATCGTGACCCGCGGTGGAGAAGGCTCGGAGATCCACACCGACGGACGCAAGATCGACATTCCCTGTGCTGCTGCAGGCCGCCTCGAAGACCCGACCGGCTGCGGAGATGCCTACCGAGCCGGTCTGCTCTACGGCATCGAGCAAGGCCTCGACTGGGAACAGAGCGGGCGCCTTGCCTCCCTGATGGGTGCCATCAAAATAGCCCACCGCGGCGGGCAAAATCACGCCCCCAGCCGGGACGAAATCGGCGATGCCTATCGGACAGCCTTTGGATCAACCCTGTGGTGAAAGGAAGAAAAATGCGAGTTCTCAATCTGACCCTGGCCCTGCTGGCCGCCGTGACTGTCACGGGCTGCGCTTCCGGCCTCGGCGGCGGAGACTACGAACGGGCTGAAACCCGACGCGTCATGAATGTGCGCATGGGCGTCATCGAAAGCGTCCGTCTGGTCAAGCTGGAAGGCACCAACTCGCCGATCGGCACCCTCGGCGGCGCAGCGGTTGGCGGCATCGCCGGCAGCACGGTGGGCGGTGGCAAGGGCTCCGCCATTGCCGCCGTAGTGGGCGCGGTGGTTGGCGGCATGGCTGGCGCGGCCGCCGAAGAAGGCATGACCCGCAAGCAGGGCGTGGAAGTCACCGTCAAGATGGACAACGGGGAAATGCTGGCGATCATCCAGGAAGACGGCGGCGAAGGCTTCAAGCCCGGCGAACGAATTCGCCTGCTGCAGGACGGCCGCACCACCCGCGTGACTCGCTGAGCGACATCTCGCAGCGCCAGAAAGGGGACCGTCATGGTCCCCTTTTTTCATGCGGGGCGGCTGTGCGTCACATACCCGTAACCACCCCTTCACGGCGTCGCAACGCAGCATTTCCACAATGCGCGGAAACCCAACGAGGATTCCGCCATGCTGCACAAGGAACAACAAGTCGCCCACCGCCCCGGTCGCAACCTGCACGTGGGCCTTGCCAGCTGCCCCACCGAGATACTGGAGGCCCAGAAGCTGCGCTACCGGGTATTCGCCGACGAAATGGGTGCCCGCCTGCCGAGCCGCACGCCGGGTGTGGATCGCGACCTGTATGACGCCTTCTGCGATCACCTGATCGTGCGTGACGAGGACGCCGGACGCATCGTCGGTACCTATCGCATCCTGTCGCCAAGCGCCGCACGGGAAGTGGGCAGCTACTATTCCGAGAGCGAGTTCGACCTGACCCGCCTGCGTCACTTGCGCGAGCGCATGGTGGAGATCGGCCGCTCCTGCATCGATGCCGACTACCGTTCCGGCGCCGTCATCACCCTGCTGTGGGCTGGTCTCGCCCGCTACATGCTTGAGAACAACTACGACTACCTGACCGGCTGCGCCTCGATCAGCATGGCCGACGGCGGGCACACGGCGGCCAGTCTGTATAATCGTCTCAAGGAAGAGCATCTCTGCCCCCTCGAATACCGCGTTTTCCCGCGTACCCCGCTGCCCCTTCAGGCCTTGCGCCAGGATCTCGACGCCGACACGCCGCCCCTCATCAAGGGTTACCTGCGGGCCGGTGCCTGGATTTGCGGCGAACCGGCCTGGGATCCCGATTTCAACACGGCCGACCTGCCCATCCTGCTGCCGGTTTCCCGGCTCGATGCCCGCTACGCCAAACACTTCATGGGACGCAAGGACTGAAACCCGCCAGCCCCACCCACCGCCTCACGCGCTTTATCCGCTACGCCCGCCTGGCAGGTCACCTGCTGCACGGGCTTGGCACCACGGCGCTCAGCTACCCGTTCATCACGCCCACCCGCCAGTTGCGCTTCAAGCAGCGCTGGTCGGCCCGGCTACTGAAAATTCTCGGCGTACGCCTGGTCACCGACGCGCCCTTCGTCGACCCGGGAAGCCTGCTGGTCGCCAATCACATCTCCTGGCTGGACGTCTTCGTCATCAACGCCGCCTATCCGGCCGCCTTCGTCTCCAAGGCAGAAGTCCGGAACTGGCCGCTGATCGGCTGGCTGGCCTCACGAAACGAAACGGTCTTCCTGCGTCGGGGTAGTCGCGGCCACGCGAGAATCGTAAACGCCGAAATCGGTGCCCTGCTGGGCCGCCAGCGCCATGTGGCGATTTTTCCGGAAGGCACCACCACCGACGGCAGCCATGTGCTGGGTTTCCATGCGGCGCTGCTGCAGCCGGCCATCCGAGCCGGTGCGGTAATCCAGCCGCTGGCCATCGCCTACCGCCTGCCGGATGGCAGCTTCACGCGCGCAGCCGCCTACGACGACGACGTGAGCCTGCTGGAATGCATCAGGGCCATTGTTGCGGAACCGGAGATCGTGGCGCGGATTCGCGTCGCGCCGCCCATGCCGACGATTGACCTGCCGGATCGCCGGGCCCTCGCCCACGCCGCCCGGGAGGCGATCGTGGCACGCCTCGAAGACTAGGATTCAGGACGGCTTGAGCTTGCCGTGGGTCAGGCCCGGGCAGGCCACCTGGAACACCTTGCGGTCCTCCAGACGCACCGCCGTCAGTTCGCGCCCCCACAGGCAACCGGAATCGAGCGCCAGCAGGTTGGACTCGATGCGCAGCCCGAGAGCCGACCAGTGGCCGAACACAACCGGTGTATCCACGCTCTTGCGGCCCGGCGCCTCGAACCAGGGAATGTAACCCTTGGGCGCCTTCGACACTTCACCCTTGACCTTGAAGTCCATGACGCCATCCGGCGTACAGAAGCGCATGCGCGTCATGGCATTGACGATCACCCGCATGCGCTCGTAGTCCTGCAGGTCATCGCGCCAGGCGGCGGGCTCGCTGCCCCACATGTGATTGAGCAGATCCACGTGATAGGGCCCGGCCAGTGCGCCCTCAACCTCCCGCGCCAGCGCACGGGCCTGGGGCACGGTCCAGCCGGGCAGCAGGCCCGCATGGACCATCGCAAAACCATTCTCCACGTGCATCAGGGGGCGGGTGCGCAACCACCCAAGGAGCGCCTCCCGGTCCGGCGCATCGAGCACGCTCTGAATGGAGTCATCCTTGCCCCGGCTGCGTACGCTCCCGTAGGCCACCATCAGCAGGTAGATGTCGTGATTGCCAAGCACCGTGACCGCCGCCGCCCCCAGATCGCGCACGAAGCGCAGGGTCTGCAGGGAGTCAGGGCCGCGGTTCACCAGGTCGCCGACCAGCCACAGACGGTCGTGGGACGGGTCGAAGGCAACCCGTTTGAGAAGGGCCGTCAGGGATGTGAAACAGCCCTGGATATCGCCGATTGCATAAGTGGCCATGGGTCAGCCCCCCCCTGCCACCTTGCTCACCGCGCGCAAGTTTGGCGCCGTGATGCTAGCGGGAGTGTACTCGGGCACCCAGCGCCGAAGCTCCCGCCGGACCTCCAGCGCATCCACCGCCCGGCGCTGACGCAGCCACAACAACAAGGCATCGAGCCACCCAGCTTCGACGGCTAGGGCACGGGCGATACGCAGTTTCGGATGATGGGTGGCACGGGTTTCCTCGCTATCAGCCAGCACCTCCTCGTACAACTTCTCGCCGGGACGCAATCCGGTAAAAACGACACGGACGTCATCCGCGCTTCTGCCGGACAGGCGGATCATGTCCTGCGCGAGTTCGGCGATCTTCACCGGCTCACCCATGTCGAGGACGAAGATCTCACCGCCCTTACCCATCGACCCCGCCTGCAAGACCAACTGAGCGGCTTCCGGGATGGACATGAAGTAACGCGTGATCTCCGGATGAGTCACCGTCACTGGCCCACCGGCAGCAATCTGCTCCTGAAACTTGGGAATCACGCTCCCCGCGCTGCCGAGCACATTACCGAAGCGCACGATCTCGAACTGAGTGCGACCATGGGCCGACAGCGCCTGGCACACCTGTTCCGCCAAGCGCTTGCTCGCCCCCATGACATTGACGGGGTTGACAGCCTTGTCGGTGGACACCAGGACGAAATGCAGGATACCGAAAGCCACCGCGCTACGCGCTACCTGCCACGTACCCAGCGCATTGTTGCGCACCGCCTGCCAGGCATTGTCGTCTTCCATCAAGGGCACGTGTTTGTAGGCCGCGGCGTGAAAGATCACGTGGGGCCGGTAGCGGTTGAGCACCTCATCGACACGGATCGCATCCTTCACATCGCCAGCCAGCGGCACCAGTTGTACATTCGGAAAATAAGTGTGGAACTCTTCGCACAGGCGGTACAACGCGAATTCGGATAACTCGAAGCAAACCAGCACCGACGGCTCGAAACGAGCGATCTGACGGCACAGTTCGGAGCCGATGGAGCCACCAGCCCCGGTCACCATCACCGTCTTACCGCGCAGGTACTCCTTGACCTCGGTCGTATTAATGCGCACCGGGTCACGCCCCAACAGATCTTCCACATCCACCTGGCGGACATCACCGACCTTCACGCGGCCCAGCATCACATCTTCGATGGCCGGCACCGTCAGGGCCTTGACGCCGGCCCGTACGCAGATGCTGGCCACACTACGGCGCAACTCGTGGCGCTCCTGGGGCAAAGCGATGATCGCGTGACCGACCCGATACTCGGCCACCACGCGCTCCAGGTCGGAGAAGGCCCCGAGCACCTTGCAGCCGTAGATTTCCCGTCCTTCCTGGGCATGCGTCTTATCGAGCAGGCCGACGACACGCCACTCCGACGAGCGTGACAGCTCCCGAATCAGCCCGACCGCCGCCTCACCGGCCCCCATCACGATGACCGGCTGCCCCTGTGCACGCAGCGCGCCGTAGAGGCGGAATTCCTTCCAGGTCCGATAGAGGGCACGCGTTCCGCCCATGTACACGATCAGCAGCAAGGGCTGCAGAATGTAGATCAGACGCGGCACCGTCGGGTGGTAACGCACTGCCACGACCAGCACCAGCGGCGTCACCAGGGTTGCAACACCTACCGCCCGCAGGATGCGCAGCAGGTCCGGCAGGCTGGCAAAAACCCAGACCCCCCGATACAAGCCAAAAGCCCGCAGCAGCACCCCCTGCAGCAACAGCACGATAGGCAACGCTACGCCAAAAGCTGGCACGAAATCAACAGGAATATCGGTATTGAAACGGGTCAGATAGGCCAACCACCAAGTCAGAGCGACCCCGAACAGGTCCGACAGGAACACCAACAATGACCGAGACATGATTTCCTTCAGGATTTGGCGGCCTCGAAGCAGCGCCAGCGACGGTCCACCCACACGCCTGCCGCCAGAAAAACGATGGCCCATATTGTAAGCGTGATGCACTGCAGCGAAAACCCTACCGGCAGGATCAGCACCGCCGACCCCCCCGTTCCCAGCATCAATACATAAGCCAGCAGGGCCGTACCACGATGACCCAACCCCATCCGCACCATGCGCTGGTAATAGTGGCTGTGATGGGCATGCCAGACCTTCTCACCGGACATCGCGCGACGCAACAGGGTCACAGTAGCATCCAGCACGAAGGGAGCAAAGACCAGTAGCGGGAACCACAACGGCCACGCGCCGCCCCCCCAGCCCACCAAGCCAAGGGCACCCGCTAGGAAGCCGAGCGGCACCGAGCCCACGTCACCCATGAAAATGCGGGCAGGATGGAAATTAAACAGCAGAAAGCCAGCCGCTCCCGCCGCGACTGCGGCACTCGCCAACGCCAGGCCGAAGCGCTCCCCAATGAAGGCCGCCGCCGCATAGGAGGAGAAACCGAACAGAGCCATACCCCCCGCCAGCCCGTCCGAACCGTCCATAAAGTTGTAGAGATTGACCAGCCACACCAGCGATACCAGCAACAGGGCGCCCATCACCCACCCCAACGAAAAGTCTGCCTCATACAAAAAGCTTCCGGCCACCAGCATCTGCACGAGGAAACGCAGGCGCGCAGGCAAGGTGTAGCGGTCGTCGAACAGACCAAGCAGAGCGAGCACAGCAGCCCCGCCAAAAGCCAGCAGCACATTGATCGGCAGCCATCCAGACGCTGCAGTCAGCCCCACTCCGACCAAGCTGCCGGCCATTACGCCCACGCCACCAGTGCGCGGAATGGGCTGTGAATGCAGGGAGCGCTCGTTCGGGTGATCGAGAAAATACAGCCGACTCGCGGGGTGGCAGCACGCCCGCGTGGTCAACCAAGCCGCCAGCCATGCCATTGGCACAACCAGCCAGAAAAATTCATATAACATACTGGCCTATGTTTAAGAAACGGAATTCCGTTACGGAGCGGTCGCGTATTTGATATATTCAGGAGTTAATCGGATGCACGCCCATCGAGGCCAACCCACATCTATCCCCCATGCCGAGCCTGTCGTTCTTCCTCCCCCTAAACTATCGCACACTCATCTGGCAACTCGGCCGGCGCGAGGTGCTAGGGCGCTATCGCGGCTCCCTGCTCGGCGTCGGCTGGTCCTTCGTGACCCCGGTAATGATGCTGGCAGTGTACACCTTCGTCTTCGTAGAGGTCTTCAAGGCACGCTGGCCGAGCGCCGGCCACGAGAGAGGGGGGGGACTCACCTTCGCGCTGTTCATCTTCGCCGGCCTGATCGTCTTCAACCTGTTTGCTGAAATCGCCGGCCGAGCACCACGCCTGATCGTGGACCAGCCCAACCTAGTCAAGAAGGTGGCCTTTCCCCTCGAGCTCCTGCCGTGGATCGCGGTGCTATCAGGGCTATTCCATCTAGCATTGAGCATACTGGTGCTGCTGGTCGCGATCGCCTTCCTGCACCCAGGCGGAGTGCAGCTCAGTGCCGTGACCCTGCCGCTGGTGCTGCTCCCCTTCCTGCCCTTCCTGCTGGGACTCGGCTGGCTGCTCTCCGCGCTGGGCGTGTTCATCCGCGACATCGGGCAGATCATGAACTTCGTGGTCAGCTTGGCCATGTTCCTATCGCCGGTGTTCTATCCGTTGGAATCCTTGTCCGAACCGATACGGACCTGGATGTACTTCAATCCGCTGACGATGATCATTGACAACGTGCGGCGCGTGCTTCTGCAAGGCCTGTGGCCCGACTGGAACGCGCTGGCGCTGTTCGCAGCCGCCGCCTGCGCCTTCGCTGTGCTGGCCGCGGCGCTGTTCCAGGCCACGCGCAAGGGATTCGCCGATGTCCTCTGACACCACCGCCATCCGTGCCAGCGGCCTCAGCAAGAACTACCAGCTGTACAACAGCCCTCTCGATCGCCTCAAGCAACTGCTGACCGGCGACCGGCACCGCTACGGCCGTACCTTCCACGCCCTACAGGACGTCAGCTTCACGCTCAACAAGGGCGACGTACTGGGCCTGATCGGGCGCAACGGAGCCGGCAAGTCCACGCTGTTGCAGCTGATCTGCGGCACCCTGACCCCTACCGAGGGGCAACTGCAGGTCAATGGCCGCATCGCCGCGCTGCTGGAGCTGGGCGCCGGCTTCAACCCGGACTTCAGCGGGCGCGAGAACGTCTTTCTCAATGCCTCCATCCTGGGGCTCAGCCGGGCTGAGACCAAAGCCCGCTTCGACGACATCGTGGCTTTCTCGGGCATCGGCGACTTCATCGACCAGCCGGTCAAGACCTATTCAAGCGGGATGTACGTGCGCCTGGCCTTCTCCATCGCCACCAGCATCGAGCCCGACATCCTGGTCATCGACGAAGCCCTGTCAGTCGGCGACGGCGAATTCGCCCGCAAGTCCTTCGATCGCATCATGCAACTGCGCGACAAGGGCGCCACGATCCTGTTCTGCTCCCACTCGATGTACCACATTGAGGCCATCTGCAACCGCGCCCTGTGGCTGGAGCGCGGCAAGGTCCGCATGGAGGATGTGCCGGGCAAAGTCACCCAGGCTTTCAACACCGCGCTGCTGGTGGACTCTCCCAGCCACGCTGGCTGCGACACACCGCCCGTCGCCTGCGAAACCGCCGATCAGCTACCCAAACCGGCGCCCGACGCAGCGCCACCTCCAGCCGCTGCCGGACAGGCACGCTTCGTCAAGATCACCGCAGAAACTGACGGGCAAACCGGCCAGCAGGTCTGCCTACGCGCCGGGGAGTCGGACCTGCGCGTACGCATCGAATTCACATCAGACCCCACGCTGCCAGCCCCGTCCATCGCCTTCGGCATCGAGAACAGCAACGGCCTCACCATCACCAGCGCTGGCAGCCTGTACGATGGCGCCACACTGCAGCGCCGCCACGATGGAAGCGGCACGGCGGAAGTGTTGCTGCCGCACCTCCCATTGATGCGCGGCGAATACAGCATGAGCTTCTTTCTCGGCTGCGAACGCATGATGCACATCTATGACCACGCCCCCCACAGCATCCGGATCAAAGTCATGCAGACCGGTATCGAGCAAGGGGTCGTCTTCATACAACGCCAATGGCATGCTCTAAATGACAACGATGGCAACCCAGCCCCCCAATGCTGAAGTCGCGCTAAAGGTTCGGCCCGCGTCGGCAAAGGACACGCCGCAAGTTCACGCGCTCTTCAAAGAGGTATTCAGGCAAGCGATAAGCCCGGCCATGCTGCACTGGAAGTATGCCGAGGGGCGCGGGCAATCCTGGGGCGCCTGGGAACCGGACGGCATGTTGCTGGTGCACTGCGGAGTCTTCTTGCGCCAGGCCCTGGCGGCTGGTCAGCCCGTGCGCGTCGCCCAGCTTGGTGACCTGATGGGCAGCGCGCGCAAGCCCAGCGGGCTGGCCCGTCAGCAATCGCCATTTGCCTGCGTGATCCGAGAACTGCTTGCAGCCCAGCAATGCCCCGAAAATCCGGATGCCATCTGCTTCGGCTTTCCGAGCGATCGGGCCATGCGCCTCGGCGAAAAGATCGGTGTATTCACGCCGATCGACCAGATATTCAATCTGGCGTTCACCCCTTTACAGCCCGACTGCCACTCCGATCCCTGCACACCAATCACGCTCGACGTCCGGACCAGCCGAACCATCGACTGGCTGTGGTCCTCGATGGCCGCCGACCTGCAACAGCAGCTCGTAGGCGTGCGCGACGCAGCCTATCTGCGCTGGCGCTATCTTGAACACCCCGAACACCGCTACCAGTTGCTCCTCGTACGTAGCCGCTGGCTGAAGCACCCCCTCGGCGTACTGATCGTGCGTGACCAGGGCGGGGAACGCGAACTGATGGACCTCATCGCGCCCCTGCGCAACATCCCTCGCCTCCTCAAGGCCAGCCGCGAATGGTTGGCGCGTACCGGTGGCGGGCAGCGACTGAACCTGTGGCTGAGCAGCACATTCGCCACACGCTTCGCCCCCCTGGCCGACTCCTGCGAGGCACTGGAATTCCGCATCATGGCCAACCCGCTCGGTCCCGCACACATCCTAGAACGCTTCCACGAGGCCTGGTGGCTGACCAGCGGCGACACGGACTACCGCTAGATGCACATCTGCTACCTGCTAATGTCATCCGAGCTGTGCGGAGGCGTACGCGTCGTCTTCGACCAAGCCCGCTTCCTGAAACAACGCGGCCACCAAGTCAGCATCCGCGCGCTGCGCGGCGCCCACAACTGGTATCCCTACCCCCTCGACATCGAGTATGTCTCCGATCTGGCCGAACCCTTTGCCGGACCGCCACCCGACGTGCTCATCGCCACTTTCTGGCTCACGGTAGAACCCGCCCTGCGCCTCGGCATCCCACGCACCCTGCATCTATGCCAGGGCTACGAGGGCGACATCCGCGAATACCGGGAGATCCGCCCGCAGATCGAAGCCACCTACCGGCACCCCATCCCCAAACTGACGATCGGCCCCTGGCTGGTCGAGCGCCTGCACCAAGCGTTCGGCCCGGCGGCCTTCACGATGCACGATATCGGCCAGATCGTCGACGTGGACATGTACACACCGCCGGCCCAACCCTGGCAACGCTGGTTGCGCCGGCTGCGACAGGCTCCATGGCGGGTGCTGATCGTCGGCCAGTACGGAATCGACGTCAAAGCCATTGGCGATGCCCTGCACGCCGTCCGCATTTTGCGTGAACGGGGTGCAAGGATCGAACTGCTGCGTGTTTCAACCGCAGCGCCGGGCGAAAAAGAGCTCGCGATCACGCCAATCAACGCTTACCATGTGGCGATTCCCCCGACCGTCATGCACACCTTGATCTGCTCGGCAGATGCCGCGCTGGCCCCCTCGCTCGAAGGCGAAGGGTTCGGCCTCCCGCTGGCCGAGGCACTCGCCTGCGGAATTCCATGCGTCGCCACGCGGATTGCATCCTTTACACGTTTCGCCCCCGAGGCGGACTACGCTGTTTTCGCCCAGCCCGGCAACCCTGCCAGTCTCGCCGAAGGCCTCCAGTCCATCCTCGACAACGGCGCTTTACGCCGTCGCCTGCGTCGCCGCGGTCCGACGATCATCCGCCAGAGCTACAGCGGCCCGGCCATCGCCCAGCGCCTGGAAGACGTCCTGATGCAGCCCGATAGTCCCGCACGCAGCCCCACCTCCTGAGCACACCGATGCCTCTTCGCGACACACTGCCCACGTGGCGGCATTATTTTCTCGACCTTCCTCTCTGGGCATTGGGCTTTGACGGCCACGCCCTGCAGGAGCGGATGCACGGTTTCCATCAGGATGACCTCCCGCCGACCCGCCACGCCCTGCAGCTCCTGTGGGGCACCGACACCGACGAACAGGAATTGCATGCGGCGTGCCGACAAGCCATGCGGCTCAAGATCGAACGTGAGGCCGACGCCTACCGCACCCTCCTGCCCTCGCCCCTCCGCTTCGAGCTGGAAGGACTTGAGCATCTGCAGGAAGCCCGCCAGCAGAACGGGCCGATCTTCTTGCTGACCGGCCACTTCGGCAGCTTCTACACCATCGCTGTCGCCTTACATCGAGCCGGCATCCCGGTCTTCCCGGTCGCCCGTACGGTGGACGACAGCCCGGCCAACCCTAAACCACGACGCCTGTTCGAGCACCTCAACTACGCCAGCACCGAAAGGCGCATCGGCGGTCACTACCTGTACACCGATTTCGCAGGCAGGATGGACAAGCGCGTCGTGTCCGTGTGCCGCCAGGGCGGCGTCGTGCTGGTGCTGCCCGACCTACCCCGCCGCCTATTTCCGGGCGGACGGCATCCGGTCACCCTCTTCGACCGCCCGGCCACACTGCCCGCCCGACTGTTCGAACTGGGCCACAAGTACAAAGCCTGCTTCCTGCCGACGTGGAGCCTCATCGGCCCAACGCGCCGGGCCCGCAAGCTGCGCATCGAGGCGCCGCTGCCGACGGATTCCGTGGCCGCCACGCTGCAGGGCTACGCAGACAGCCTGACCCGCGCCGTGCGGGAAACTCCGGCCCAATGGATGGCCCTGCCGATCATAGAGCAGTACTTCGAAGCCCCCGACACGCCATGAAAATCTCTGCCCTGCTAGTCAATTACCACACGGCATCTCTGCTGGCCGGCGCCGTAGCATCGCTGCTGGCACAGCGCGACATAGACGGACTGGAGATCATCGTCGCCGATAACAGCGAGTCCGACGAGGAGTACACACGCCTGCGAAGCCTGCTGCCAGCATTCGTGCATACCGTGCAGAACGTCCGCAACACCGGCTTCGCTGCCGCCTGCAACGCGGCTTTGAAGCTGACGAGCGGAGATGCCATTCTGCTGCTCAATCCAGACGCCCGGCTGCAGCCCGACACCCTCGCCCGGCTGGCGGCTACACTGTTCGCGTCGCCACGCACCGGCGCCGTCGGCCCCCTCACCTTCTGGGACGACGAGGCGCGTTTCGTCCTGCCGCCCAGCACCTTTCCTGCCCTTAACGACTACCTGCGCCGCGCCGTGTCGCGCCTACACCCCAGCCTCGACAGCCGCTATGCCCAGGCTTTTCGGCACAAGGCCATTCAGTTGTGGACCGCCACCGCGCCGGTACGCGTCGAAGCCCTGTCCGGTGGCCACGTACTACTCAAGCGCACGGCCATCGACAAGGCCGGCGGCCTGTTCGACGAGCGCTTCTTCATGTACTGGGAAGACTCGGACCTGATGCAGCGCCTGCACGATGCCGGCTACCGCCTGTTCGTCGAACCGGCGGCGCAGGCCGTGCACTATTACGACCACCACCCAGGCAAGGACGCGATGATGTCCCGCGGCTGGCACCTGTACCACGCCAAGCATTTCCAGGGCCGCCTGCGAACCCGCCTGGCGGAATGGCTGGAGCATCATGCAGCCCCAGGGCCAGCCTTTCCCCCCGAGCTGCAGCCCATCCCCGGCGAGCCGATCTGCCTGCCCGTTTCGGGCGCACTGCAGGCCGGCTGGGTGCTGGAAGTCAGCCCGGCGCTCAACTTCGTGCCGGCCATAGGCCGTATCGGCCACGGCCCCCACGCCGAGATTCCGGCGGAATGCTGGCAGCGCTTTACAGGGGGCCGCTACTTTGCCCGCCTCGGCTCGCCCAACAGTGCACCCGAGCTGCAGCGCTGCTGGAGCTGGCTCAATTAGACGGATTAACCCGCCCATGGAAGACACCCTCATTCCCTACCAAACCGGCTCTCTTCCGTTCGACCGGCACATCCTCGTGTTGTCCCCCCACCCGGACGACGAGATCTTCGGCTGCGGCGGCGCCCTGGCACTGCACGCCGACGCGGGCGCCCAACTCCACGTGGTGCTAGTCACCGGCGGCGACGCGGCTGGCGAAGCCGCTACCCGCCTGCAGGAAAGCCGCAACGCCGCCCGAGCACTGGGAATTCCGGAGCCGGACTGCTGGTGCATCCCCGACCGCTATGTCCGCAACGACGTCAGCTTGATCGGACGCATTCGCGACGCCATCGCCGCAACCGAGGCGACCCTCGTCTACGCCCCGTCCCTATGGGAGAACCACCCGGACCACCGGGGGCTGGCCGAAGCAACGCTGCGGGTCGTGCGCGAACTCGGCCACGTCGGCTGGATGGCCTACGAGGTCAGCGCACCGCTGCGCCCCAACCTGCTGATCGACATCGGCCCGGTCTTGGCACGCAAGCATGCAGCGATGGCCTGCTTTCCGTCGCAACTCGCACTGCAGACCTACGACCGCCACCTCAACGCCCTCAACGTCTTCCGCACCTACACTTTACGGGCATCGGTACAAGCAGCCGAAGCCTACGAGTACTACCCACCGGGAGCCCTCGCCGGCGGTCGTCCGACCCTGCTCGAACAGGAACTCAAAAGGCTGGCCGGCCTGCAGCCACCAAAGCCCATCGCCCAAGCGGAAAACCCGTTGCAGGCAGAAGTGGACACCCTGCGCCGCGAGCGGGACGAACTGCTGACCTCCACCTCCTGGCGCATCACGGCTCCCCTGCGTGCGCTGGGCTATCTGCGCAGCCGGTTCGGCAGACGAGGGGGGTAAAAAGTTCATATAGGAGAATTCGTGGTATATTCTCCTATATGAACTTTTCCGTGCACATTCCCCTCGACGCCCAGCCCGAGCAGCTGGAGCGCCTGGCCGCCCTGCAACGGGCGGTAGCCGAAGTGTGCAATGCGCTGGCGCCCATCGTCCGGGAAACCCGCTGCTGGAACCGGGTCGGCCTGCATCACCTGGCCTACCGCAGCCTGCGCGAACGCTTCCCGCAGGTCGGCTCGCAGATGGTCTGCAACGCGATCTACTCGGTGTCGCGCACCTGCCGGCTGCTGTTCCAGCACCCGCAAAGCCCGTTCAACGTCGCCCGCCATCCCGACAAGCCGCTACCGCAGCTGCAGTTCCAACCCAGCCTGCCGGTGTATTTCGACCGTCACACGCTGAGCGTCAAGGTCGGCCAGCTGTCCATGTACACCCTCGACGGGCGCATGAAGTTCCAGCTCAACCTCACCGACGCCGACGTGCAGCGTTTCAAGGAAAACAAACTGCGCGAAATCGTGCTGATCCAGACGCCGGACGGCTACCGCCTGTCCTTCACCTTCGCCGATCCCCAGGCGGGCGAAGACGAAAACGCTGACGCCAGCCTCGACGCAAGCGGCGACCTGCCCGAATACGTACTCGTCTCCGAAGAGAGTCCTTCCCCACACCCGACTGCGGAAACCGCCCAGTCGGCGTCCATGTAAAAGCCCCCTCCAGGTAACAGCCATGAAGCCCGGCGAAAAAATATCCGCACTGCGCGAAGCATTGATGCTGCAGAAATCATCCTTCCACAGGGTGATCTTCTTCAGCTTCTTCATCAACCTGCTGGCCATGGCGCCCACGGTGTACATGCTCCAGGTCTACGACCGGGTGGTGAACAGCCGCAGCCTGACGACCCTGGGCATGCTGACACTGCTGATCGTCGTGCTCTACGTCGTCATGGAAACCCTCGAATGGGTGCGCAGCGGCATGCTGCACGAGATCGCGCTGAAGTTCGACGCACACATCGACGAGCGGGTCTTCAACACCGTCTTCGAGGCCAACCTGCGCCGCATTCCCGGCGCCACCGCCCAGGTGCTGCAGGATCTGCGCACCGTGCGCGACTTCATCTCCAGCCATGCGCTGACGGCGATCATCGACGTCCCCCTGTCGATGCTCTACATCTTTGCGATCTTTTTCATCAACCTGGAAATGGGCTGGATGTCCATCGTCGGCGCCCTGATCCAGGTCGGCCTCGCCTGGCTCACCGAACGCGAAACCCAGGCCCCCCTCAGCGCCGCCAGCCGTGCCGCCATCTCGGCGCAGAACTACGCCGCCAACAGCCTGCGCAACGCCCAGGTCATCGAGGCCATGGGCATGCAGGGCGGCATCCACAAGCGCTGGCTCAAACGCCAGAACGAAACCCTGCGCCAGCAGGCCGTTGCTTCCGACAAGGCCGGCGCCTACTCGGCCCTGTCCAAGTTCGTGCAGCAATCCCAGTCCTCACTGCTGCTCGGCGCTGGCTGCTGGTTCATCATCATCGGCCTCTTTCCCCATGGCGGCGGCCTGGTCATCGTCGCCTCGACCCTCGGCGGCAAGCTGTTGTCGCCGATCGTGCAGGTCATCGGCTCCTGGAAGCAAGTGGTGGCAGCACGGGAAGCCTATGCGCGCCTCAATGCCCTCCTCGACAACGTCGCCCTGCGGGAGCCGGGTATGCCGCTGCCCGCCCCCACGGGCCAGCTGACGGTCGAAGGCGTGGTGGCCGGCGCCCCCGGCACCCAGGCGGCCATCCTGCGCGGCGTAACGTTCGGCGTCGCCCCCGGCATGGTGGTCGGCCTGATCGGCCCGTCCGCCTCCGGCAAATCCACGCTGGCTCGCCTGCTGGTCGGCGTATGGCCTGCCGCCAGCGGCAAGGTGCGTCTGGACGGGGTGGATATCTACCCGTGGAACAAGGCCGAACTGGGCCCCTACCTCGGCTATCTGCCTCAGGAAGTGGAACTCTTCGACGGCGCACTGGCCGAGAACATCGCCCGCTTCGGCGAGGTGAACATGGCCAAGGTGGAAGCCGCAGCCCGCGCCGTCGGCATCCACGACATGATCATGTCGCTGCCCGACGGCTACGAAACCAACATCGGCGACGACGGCTGTCGCCTGTCCGGCGGACAGCGCCAGCGCATCGGCCTGGCCAGGGCGATCTACGACACGCCGCGCTTCATCGTGCTCGACGAGCCCAACTCCAGCCTCGACGAAGCCGGCGAACGCTCGCTGGTGCAGACACTGCTGAGCCTCAAGGCCCAGGGCTCGACGATCATCGTGATCACCCACCGCACCAGCGTGCTGGTGGCCGTGGACAACCTGCTCCTGCTCACCGATGGCCAGGTGAAAGCCTACGGCCCGCGGGACGAAGTCCTCGCCGCCCTGCAACGTGGCCCCCAGCAGGCCGTGGCCGCGCCCCAGCCGGTTGCCGCCTGACCCCCACCACACCCAGCCCATCGCGAATCCTGATGAAGACTCCTTCCTCCTTCCAGCACAGCGAGCTGCGCGCCGCCCTGTGGGCCTTCCGCCGCGAGTTCGCGGTGTGCCTGGTTTTCTCGGTGCTGATCAACATCCTGATGTTGACCCCGACGATGTACATGCTGCAGCTGTTCGACCGGGTAATGCTCAGCCAGAACCTCGTCACGCTGACGGTGCTGACCATCGTCATGCTGCTCTGCTTTGCCGCCGTCGCCTTTGCCGAATGGTCCCGCTCCCGTGTGCTGGTGCGCCTCGGCGTCAAGCTCGACCAGCAGCTCAACTCCCGCGTCTTCGCCGCCAGCTTCGAAGCGGCGCTGCGCCAGCAAGGCAAGACCCCCACCCAGGGCTTCAGCGATCTCGCCAACGTCCGCCAGTTCCTCACCGGCAACGGGCTGTTCGCGCTGATGGACGCCCCGTGGACGCCGATCTACCTGATCGTGCTGTTCTTGCTGCACCCATGGCTCGGCATCCTGGGCATCGTCTTCTCGCTGATCCTCGGCGGCATGGCCTGGGTGTCCCACCGCATGTCCCACGCGTCCATCGAAGCGACCCAGGAAGCCGGCGGCCAGGTCGGCGGCTACATCCACAGCAAGCTGCGCAACGCCGAAGTCATCGAGGCGATGGGCATGCTCGCCAACCTGCGCGCCCGCTGGAAAGCCCGCCAGCAGCACTACCTGGAGCTCAACCGACAGGCCAGCGACGTGTCCGAGCGTGTCAAGGCACTGACCAAGTTCGTGCGCTACACCCAGCAGTCCTTGGCCCTGGCCGCCGGCGCGGTATTGGTGATCCGCGGCGAACTGAGCCCCGGCGCGATGATCGCCGCCAACGTACTGCTCGGTCGCGTCACCCAGCCGGTGGACATGATCGTGATGACCTGGAAATCCTTCCTGTCCGCCCGCAAGGCCTTCCTGCGCCTGGAAGAAACCCTGGCCCAGAACCCGCCGCGGGACACCACCCTGGTCCGTGCCGAACCCAAGGGACAGCTGAGCCTGAAGAACGTGATCGCCACCGCACCGTCACGTCCGCAGGCCATCCTCAAGGATCTCACCATCGACTTCCCAGCCGGTGAGGTGATCGGCGTAGTCGGGCCGTCCGGCTCGGGCAAGTCCACGCTGGCCCGCACCCTGGTGGGCATCTGGCCCTATACCGACGGCCGCGTGCAGCTCGACGGCGTGCCGCTGGAACGCTGGGAACGGGATGAGCTGGGCCCCTACCTGGGCTACCTGCCCCAGGACATCGAACTGTTCGAAGGCTCGATCGCCGAGAACATCGCCCGCTTCGGCGAGGTCGAGCCCGACAAGGTCATCCGTGCCTGCCAGCGCGCCGGTGTGCACGACATGATCCTGCGCTTCCCCCAGGGCTACGACACCGAGATGGGCCAGGCCGGCGGCCTGCTGTCCGGCGGTCAGCGCCAGCGCATCGCCCTGGCCCGCGCCATGTACGGCGACCCCCGGCTGCTGGTGCTCGACGAGCCCAACTCCAACCTCGACGACGTCGGCGAGACCGCACTGCTGAAAGCCGTCCAGGACCTCAAGCAGCAGGGCAGCACCGTCTTCGTCATCACCCACCGGCCCAGCGTCCTCAACGTTGCCGACCGCCTGCTGGTGCTCAACGACGGCCGCATCGCCCTGTACGGCCCCTGCACCGACGTCATCGCCACGCTTCAGGCCCAGGCCGCCGCCCAGCCGGGCCCCAGCCCCGCCGCCCAGCCCGCCTGACCCCAGTCGCCCCCAATTTCTCAGAGAAACCGTCATGGTCAATCAAACCGCACCCCATTCCGGCGGCCTGCCCGTCGCCGCCAAGCAGTCTCAGGACACCGAGGCCCCGCTGCCCACCGACACCAGCCGCCCGGCCCGCATCGGCCTGTGGGTGCTAGGCCTCGGCTTCGGCGGCTTCCTGCTGTGGTCATCGCTCGCGCCGCTCGACGAAGGCGTCCCCACCTCCGGCATCGTGACCCTGGACACCAAGCGCAAGACCATCCAGCACCTCAGCGGCGGCATCGTGAAGGAGATCTTCGTCAAGGAAGGCGAGTTCGTGAAGGCCGGCATGCCGCTGGTCCGCATCGACGACGCCACCACCCAGGCTAACTTCGAGTCGGTCCGCCAGCACTACCTGACCGTCCGCGCGATGGAAGGGCGCCTGGTCACCGAACAGACCGGCCAAAGCAAGATCACCTTCCACCCCGACCTGCAGAAGGAAGCCGGCGACACCCAGGTGAAACAGACCCTGGACACCCAGCAGAGCCTGTTCCAGTCGCGCCGCAACGCACTGGCGGCCGATCAGCAGGCCTACGAAGAAAGCATCCGCGGCCTGGAAGCCTCGATCCAGGGCTACCAGGGCGTCCTGGCCAGCCGTAAGGCCCAGCACGACAACCTGCAGGAAGAACTGAGCGGCATCCGCGACCTGGTCAAGGACGGCTACGCCCCACGCAACAAGCAGCTCGAACTGGAACGCATGCTGGCCGACGCCACCGCCGCCATGGCCGACCTGCACAGCAACATCTTGCGTGCCCGCCAAGGTATAGCAGAGGCCCGCGCCCGCGCCCGCGCCCACCAGGAGGAATACCGCAAAGAAGTAAACAGCCAGCTCGCCGACGTACGCCGGGAAGTGCAGGCCGACGCCGACAAGCTGAAGGCCTCCGGCGACGAACTGACCCGCACGATCATCCGCTCGCCGGTCGAAGGCCAGGTCGTCTCGCTGGCCACCCAGACCGTTGGCGGCATCATCGGACCGGGCCAGAAGCTGATGGACGTGGTGCCGCGCCATGAATCCCTGCTGCTGGAAGCCCACGTGCCGCCGCACCTGATCGACCGCCTCCAGCCGGGCCAGGAAACCGACGTGCGCTTCTCGACCTTCGCCCACTCGCCGGCGCTGGTCGTCGAGGGCAAGGTGGACTCCATCTCCACCGACCTGATCGTGGAACCGGGTAACGCCGGCGCGCCCAACAACGCCTACTACCTGGCCCGCATTTCCCTGACCGAAAAGGGCCTGAAGGAGCTCGGCAATCGCCAGATGCAGGCCGGCATGCCCGCCGAAGTCGTCATCAAGACCGGCGAGCGCACCGTCCTCAACTACCTGCTGCACCCGCTGCTCAAGCGCCTCGCCGCGTCGATGAAAGAGGAATAAGCCGTGTCCGCCATCCGCAAGCTCACCCGTATCCTGCCCGGCTCCGGCCTGTCGCGCCTGACCGCCGCCCTCGGCCTGGCGCTGGCTGCCGCGCCGGCCGGTGCCATCGACTTAATGCAGGCCTACGAACGTGCCCTCAGCCAGGACGCCAGCTTCCAGGCCGCCCGCGCCGACACCGACGCCCGCCGGGAAGCCGTGCCCCAAGCCCGCGCACAGCTGATGCCCAACATCTCCAGCAACCTGTATCGCAGCAAGGCCAACACCGACCAGCGTTCCATCAGCGTCCTCGGCAACCCGGTCAAGCAGAGCTACGACTACTTCAGCAGCAACTATGGCATCAGCCTGCGCCAGCCGCTGTTCCGCAAGTACAACTTCGCCCTCTACCGGCAAGCCCAATCCGACGTGGAAAGCGCCGAAGCCAATCTCGACAAGAACCAGCAGGATCTCGTCGTGCGCATGGCCGCTGCCTACTTCGAAGCCCTGATGGCCAAGGCCCAGTACGCGCTGATCATGGCCCAGAAGGATGCTTACGGCTTCCAGCTGGAAGCCGCCAGGCAGAGCTTCGCCAAGGGCCAGGGCACCGTCATCGACGTGGATGACGCCCAGGCCCGCTACGACATGACCATCGCCCAGGAACTAGAGGCCCGCCAGAACCTCGGCTACACCCGCCGCGCGCTGCAGGTCATCGTCAATGAACCGGTGGAAGCCCTCGCCGATCTCGTGCCGGCACGCCTTGAACTGACCCCGCCCTTCCCGACCGACGTGGAGGAATGGATCACCCGCGCGGAAGAGATCAACCCCGAGTTGCGCGCGATGCGCGCCAACATCGAATCGGCCAACCAGGAACTCGCCAAGGCCCGCGCCGGCCACTACCCGACCGCCGACCTGGTCATCCAGCGCAGCATGAGCGAGAGCGAAAACAACGTCTCCATCAACAGCCGCTACCTGACCTCCCAGGTCGGTGTGCAGGTCAATGTTCCGCTGTTCTCCGGCGGCTACGTGTCCTCGCAGATGCGCCAGGCCCGCGCCAACATCGAGAAGATCCAGCAGCAGTACGAAGCCCGCCGCCGGGAAATCAGCCTGCAGGTGCGCAAGGAATACCAGAACATCACCGAAGGCATCGCCAAGATCCAGGCCCTGCAGCAGGCCGAGCGCTCCGCCGAACGGGCCCTCGACTCCAACCAGAAGGGTTTCCCGGCCGGCACCCGCAGCCGCGTGGACATTCTCAACGCCCAGCAGCAGCTGATCAACACCAAGCGCGACCTGGCCCAGGCCCGCCTCACCTACATCCTGGCCCGCATCCGCCTGCAGGGGCTGGTGAGTTCCCTCAACGAGAAGGAAATCGAGACCATCAACGCCTGGCTGGACACACCGCGCGGCTGAACCTGCGGCGGGCGAATGAATTCGCCCCAACGCTGCAGGTAATTCGCCCTAACTCCGCAGGCAATTCGCCGCTACAGGAGGGCGAGGATGTCGCGCAGGCTGCTGCGCAATTCGGCGGAGCCGGGCGCCGCGGCAGGCGGCTCGGCGGTCAGCCCTTCGACCCACGCCAGTTGCTGCGTCAGGCATACCGTCCGCACGTCATGCTGGCTGACGACGAATGCCCGGGCCTGGCGCCCAAGGCGCTCCCGCGCGTCGGGATCGGCCAGCAGCGCGCAGACCTCGTCCGCCAGCGCCTGACTGTCGAAGAAATCCACCAGCTTGCCGGTCTCTCCATCCTGCACGGCGGCCTCCAGCGGAGCCGTCCGGCTGCCGACGATGGCACAGCCGACGCTCATCGCCTCCAGCAGGCCCGCCGCAGCCACCGACGGATAGCTCAGCTGGACATGCACCGTAGCCAACTGCAGCAGCCCGACCCACTGGGGCGCCGCCAGTGCACCAACGAAATGCACCCGTGCCCATTCGGCCTCGGTGAGCTGTGATTTCAACGCGATAGCCAGGGACTCCCGCCAGGCCCTCCCGCCCGGGGCCGCCGTTTCATGCCCATCGCCACCAGCGATCAGCACCTGGGCGGCCGGCCGGCGTCGCAGGATGTCCGGCAAGGCGCGCATGAACACATGGAAACCGACCTGGGGCGCCAGTTCGCGGCAGGCAAAGGTGAGCACCTCGTCCTGGCGGGTCAGTGCCAGCTGCCCGTTCAAGGTCAGGCTGATGTCCGCCTTCGGCCCCACCGCATCGGTGTCGACGCCATCCGGCACAACTGTCAGGCAGTCGCGCCAGGGTTTCGGGAAGGAATTCGCCTGCCAGCGGGTCGGCACCATGCCCTGGTCGGCCTGCTCGAACTGCAGGCGCTGGGCCAGTTGCGGCATCCGCAGCCGCGGCCCCTGGGCCGGATCATGGTCGGCAAACTCCGCCTCGAAGGCCCCGTCGGCAGGCTGCCGGAAATGGTCGCAACAGATCCCCAGCCGCGCCTCCGGCCAGACGTCCTTGATGAAGAGGCTCTCGCCCCACCCCGAATGGGCCACGATCACATCGGGCGTGAAGCCTTCGGCCTTCAGCCCGAGCGCGGCACGCATACAGGCCTCGCCGACGGCGGTCTTGGCCTCCAGGTCGGCCAGCCACGGATGCACCCCTGGCGTGCCGCCGCGCAACAGCGCAAACGGGACCAGGCGGACACCCTCCCATTCCTTCACGGTCACGGCTTGCATCGTCAATGCGACGACGGTGTGCCCGGCCTGGACCAACGCGGGAGCCAGATGGGAGAACTGGCCGGGGAAGTGCGGATGAATGATCAGGATGTTCATACGGATACGATTTCAGGAACCACGGGGGCCGAATCTTCGCCGTTGGGGCGAAGATTCGAGATCACGCGACAACGCCGCCGTCGTCATTGACGATGGTGCGCACCGCGGTCAATTGGACCACCCCATCGCCGAAGCTGCCGCCGACGGGGTGGGTAAGATCGAGATAAAAGGCTTCGTCGGGCTCCGCCACGGTGTCGCCGACGATCTCGACGGGAATCACCGCCTGGTTCTCACCCGGGTAGAGCTTCAGCGTGCCGTGGACCGCCACGTAATCCTGGCCGGCCTTGGCCGTGCCGTCGCGAGTCGCAAAATCCACGCTGAGAATCTCATCGGGATTGCTGCGCGCACCGGTAAATTGCAGCAGGAAGTACGCGAGGGTCGTCCCGCTGTTCCCCTCCGGCACCGCCTTCTTCACATCCTCCGGCTTGGTCGGGGCGTCGGAATAATGGGTGCGCAGGCTCTGGTCGATCCATTGCTGGTAATAGCTGACCCGTTGCCACGCGGCGATCTCGCCAAAGCTGCTGTTCAGGTTGGCATCGATGTCCGGGTGAACGCTGCCCTGATACAGGCTGGCCGTATAGCTGGCGATACCCGCAACCTGCCCCTGGATGAAGGCCGGACCGCCGCTGTCACCCGAGGCGATCAGCCCCTCGTCGACACCGAGTCCGGCGTCGTACAGGTTGAGCAGCTGGCCCAACGCGTCATGGGTGATGAGGCCATCGTCGAAATCGGCCAGCAACTGGGATTCCGCCGGCGCAGTCCATGACAGGGAATTGCCCAGACCCGCCTGCAAGGTACCGAAATCGGCATCCATCCGGTTCTCGGCCTTCAAACGCAGATCGCCCGCATTATAGCCAGCCAAAGCGCCAGTCGCGCCGGAACCCGGCAGACCATAGCCCACCAGCGTCGCCACCTGGCCGATATCGTCGCTGTCCCGGTAGAGGATGTAGCGCTCGGCCGCCTGCGGCGCACTCTGCCCCAGCCATACCAGTGCAAGATCGCTGCTCCCGTTGTGGTTGTACAGCGGATGCACCACCACGCTGGACGAAGCGATCGTCTGGATGCCGCTGGCCGTCTCGAAACGCACGCTGGCCGTCATGCTGCCATGGTCGAACAGATGGGCCGCGGTCAGCACCGCCTGCCCGTCGTAGAGCAGCACACCGGTGCCGTAATACCCGCCTGCCGACACGCGCACGACCCCGTCGTAACCCTCTCCGGGCAGGGCACGGTTACGGAGATCGGTAAAGGCAGTGACAGTGGTGACCATGGAATGGGCGCTACGGAGCGGCAGGACAGTAATGAGACAAGGCTTCCCGCCGCATTATCCTTGATCGCGGGGCGGCCCGCACGTCAGTGCAGCACCATCGCGTGCGGCGTGCCGGCCGGGATCGGCCCGGTCAGCCACGACGGCCAGGCCTCCAGCGGCCACTCGCCCGCAACGCATTGCGCGTGCAGGATGCCCAGCCACTGCCGCAGGGCCTGCGCCTGCAGCACCAGCGACACCCGCGCGTCGTCCTCTCCCCGAAACACAAGCTGCAGCGCATCGTCGCCGGCCGTCACATCCACCGACTGCACCAGCCAGCTGCGCCAAGCCTGCTCCGGCGCCACCGGCGGCTGCGGCACCAGCGACTGCAGCGCAGCCTGCAGGGCGAAACCCTGCAGCGCATCGGTCACGTGGGGCTCGTCCAGTGCGCGCCCCAATCCCTCCTGCTTTTCCAGCCAGGCGCACAAATGAGGCACCAGACGCCCGATCAAGCGCCGGGTCAACCACAAGACCTCGGCCTCTCCTCCGGCCGTCTCGCCGCTCAGACGGATACGGTCTTCCAGATCCACGTACTCCGTGGTGAAACGCTGCAGTTCGTGCATTGACGGACTGGCCAGGCTCAAACCAGCAAGAGGGTCGGCACGCCCTGCTCGGCATCCTGCGGCACGCCGACAACACTGATAACGACCGCTCCCGTCGCCAGCCCATCCGCGGCATGGAGGTAGGCGTTACCCCCTAAGGGCACCCAACCAATGGACTCCGCCTCGATGGCCCGCAATTCCCGCGCCTCATCTACGCCTGCACAGCCCCCCCCCACGGGGACGGTGCTTGAGCCGGAAACCAGCGTCGTGCCATTGATAATGAGAGAGTCGAGCATAGGGGCCGAAGTTTCACGGTTGAGGTAGACAAGTGCAAGCACCGTCGTGCTTTATACACACAATTCCTGACAACTCCCCCCGCGCGCTCCGAGGCCAAAGGGAGGCCAGACAATGATCCTCTACTCCCGTCGTGCGGGTGGCAGTACTACCTCAGTGCTAGAGCCCGTCCTGAGCGACCCCCAGCCCTACGAGCCGAGGCAGTTGTTCGGTAAACCACCACCTAAACCTACCATCGGGGCATGAAAGCCAACAAGATTTGCCTCGTTGGGTGCCCCACCCACTTCCCACCCAGCCACCGGAATCTCGCAGCAGGATGGGCGAACCCGGCCGGTTAGCGGCCGGACATCACCCTGGCCGATTCAAGCGTGAAGCAGCGACAGCGCGTTGGGGTTTGCTTCGACAATCTTCAGCAGCGCACGGGCTGGACCTCCCGGGCGAACGCGGTGCTGTTCCCAATTCTGCAGGGTCTTGGGCTTGACCCCGATCAGGTAGGCAAAGCGGGTCTGGCTCAAGCCAGTGCGCTCCCGGATCGCCTTGACGTCAGGCTCTGGAAACTCGCGCACCTTCGCGCCTGCGACAGCTTCGCCACGCATGTGGCGACCCATGTCGCGAACGCTCTCCAGCAGTTCGTCAAATTGCTTATTGTCCATGGCTTACCTCCACATCGATCACATCGGCTAGACACCGTAACTGGTCCTTCGTCAGATCAGCGGCCACATTCTTGGCGTAGGCGTAGACCAAGTAGCACTGGTCGTGACTGACCCAGTGGTAGTAGATCACTCTGGCTCCACCGCGCTTGCCTCGGCCTGGCAGCGGCGCACGCAACTTGCGAAGACCACGACCACCGGGAATCAAATCCCCGGCTGCTGGATTCTCCAGCAAGGTCACCTGTAGCTCGCGCAAATCATCGTCCGAGAAAAGCTCTTGGGCGCAACGGACGAAGATAGGGAGTTCAACGAAAACCATGCGTCAGATTGTACGCTAGAAGCGGAGTTTCGTGGCATGGTTTTCAAGAGACAGAGGGCGTCACCCTTCCCGGGGTGACGCCCATCCAGTCAGACAAGGCAATACCCGACAGGCGCTACATCCATGTAGTGCCGAATCGTCAAGTACCGCTCCTGTTCGACCAAGGACAAGGCATCAAAAGCCTCCTCCAACTCGTCACCCGACAAGCCACTGGCCCACAAGGCTTCCGCCGTCGTGATCTGCTCCTGCGCAACAAACGGGGCACGCCGGCGACGTGGCGGGGTGTTTTCAATACGGTCTAGCAGGGTGGTCCGGCTTGCAGTTGTCGAAGGGTTAAAGAACATCGCGGACTCTCCAGAAGAGGCCCATGCCGGGCGAAGCCGGCATAGGCAAGAGGGCAAAAAAGTCAGCAGACGCAATCGAACTGCAGATCGGCACCACGAACGGGGACTGGCAGACGCTCGGACTCTACGAACAGGGAAAACAGTTCCAGACCCAGTTCAGCGGGGAAATGCCAGGCGACACCTGCCACGGGAACCCCTGAGGGACGGAGGGCAGCCAGCTCCCGCTCCAGGATTGAGGTCAAGCGGCCCCAGCGCTCCTGCTCTCGTAGCTCGACAGGATGCGGCTACCGTCGCGCAGCGCCTCGTCGTTGAGGGCCACATCGTCGGAACACGGGGTTCCCCAGTCGCCCGAGAGGTGGCGGCGCAAGATCGTGTCGGGGCTGACGCCGTGCTGCTCCAGCAAGGCGAGCGCGCCCGGGGTGGCGACGATCTGGCCGGGGGCAAAGCGGGGGAAGGTTTCAGTCGTGATGGTCATGTCGGTCTCCAGAAAGCAAAACGCCGACCTCACCCAATTGGGCAAGATCGGCGTCGGTGGAAAGGAAGAAGAGAAAGAAGGAACGGGGTAGGTGATCGCCAGCAGGTCAGGTTGCGGCATCGGTGACGTGCTCGGCCTGTGGTGCCACGCTGGCGTACTGGGCGCACATCGCCAGCAAGGTTTCGTCGCTGCCCGTGGCCGCAATCCACAGCACCGTGCCGTAGCCTGAATCGCTGGTGACGAAGACCATTTCGAACCTTGTCGGTTGCGCTTCCAGCACGTCCCAGCCTGGCGCGAAATCCGGGTCGGGGTAGCGAGTGTCGCTGAACCAGCCGTGGGCAATGGGCAGCTGCGTGGCGGCTTCCAGGGTCTCGACGGTGTCGCCGGGCTCGACCAGCCAGAACTCGGCCAACTCGTCGAAGGTGTAGTCGTCGTAGGCGGCCAGCTCCGCGAAGCGCTGCCGGATCACACGGCATAGCGCTTCGTCGGCAATGCCTTCCAGACCGTCAGGCGTCTGCAGGCGGCGCATGCTCGGCCTCGACGCAAAGGAGAACGTCGCCGTCGGGGATTTGGGCACCTTCGGCTTGGGTTCCGGATAGGTCACCGGCTCAACCGGTTTGGCCAGCCATTCGGTGCGAAACGCCTGCCAGTCGCCGACCTTGACGTGCTGGTGGGCCTTGTCCGGGGCCGGGGCCACCAGGCCCAGGTCCTTGAGTACCGCCAGGCAGAACGGCGGGTTGTTGGACGATCGGCCGACCACCGCAGCACGCAGCGCTTTGGTCGGAAACGGTTGCCCGGCGTGGGCATCCAGCACTTCCTCCAGGGTGTCCAGGCGCACGGTCTCCTTGCTCCACAGGCCTCCGCCTTCGTTGGCGGTGACGGCGATGTGCAGTTCGGGCTCTTCGGTCGTGTCAGCCAAGAGGATGTAGGTGATGCCGCCGCTACTGCGGGCCGACAGCTTGGCGGCGATGTCGGTCTTGAGTAGCCGGTACGGCTTGGGTGTCAGGTCGGGAGAGGTCTTGGGTTTGGGCATGTCAGGCTCCAGAAAAACGAAGCCCCCGGGGTCACGGGGACCACGGGGGCACAGGGTTGAAGGGCTGTCGGGAATGGCTGCGAGCAAACCTCAGCGGATGCTCACCTTGGCGTCGATCTGGCGCTGGGTGATCACGTAGGTCAGCGCAGCCGCCGTGACGGCCAGGGCAGCACCCGGGCCCGTGGGCAGCGTGGCGAGCAGGGTAGGAAACAGGGCAGGAAGCATGACATGGGACTCCTCTTGCGGAAACGGTGGACGAAAGAAAGCCCCGGGCACCGTGCGGCGGCCGGGGCGGTCTTGATCGGGGTCGATCACCGAAATGATATGAGGGTCAGCGGGTGGGCTGTTCCGAGGCTCAGGTCAGCAGCAGCACGTTCATCCCCGCCAGGCCGGCCAGACCGTTGTCGGCCAATCGCCCCGCAGGTACTGCGCATACACAATACCCAGCCATTGTCGCAGGGCATTGGGCGCCAGCAAGAGGCTGGCCAGCACCGGCCCGGCTTCCTGCGCCTTGAAGGCGAGTTGCACCGCCTCTGCACCGGCGGCGATGTCCACCGAGCGAACCAGCAAACCCGGGGTGTCGGTGGTCGGCTGCACCGGCGCTTGGGGCTTCAACGCGACTACGGCGGCCTGTTGCTGGAACTCCAGCATCACCTTGCGTGTTCGCTCGGTCCCTTCTGCTGCTCCAGCCAGCCGGTGAGATGTGGCACCAGCCGGTTCAGCAGTCGCTGCGTCAACCACAGCACCACCGCATCACCGTTGGCCCGCTCGCCAGTCAGGCACAGCCTGTCTTCCTGCGCACGGTATTCGGTCGTGATGCGTTGAAGCGCGGCGTGATCTGAACTCACCGCATCACGGGCAACTTTTGCGTCCTCGACTGACAGACTCATTTCAACTCAGCGTGGCTGTATCCGCCTTACTGCTGCTTACTCTTTTACGCGGGTTCAGCTTGAAGCTCCGCGGCCAGCGCCTGGGCATAGGCTGCGCGGGCGGTCTGAGTAATAGCCAGCTGGGTTTGCAAACGGGCGATCTCCTGGTCCGTGACGCGCAGGTTGACGATCTGCGAGCGAGCGTTCGTGCTCAGGTCGTCCAGCGCGTAGGCCTTGCCGTCGATGGTGATGGCGGACTTATTCGATTCTGTCCTCATGTTTTTTTCCTGGATTCTGTTCGAAAAAAAACCCCATCCCTTTGCTGGGGCGGGGTTTTTGAGGAGGAGATGGGCGATAGACGCCCACCTCCTGATACTACGACTTAGCTGAGGTCAGCAGTCACGGAGAAGCCATTCACGTTGTTGGTAGCCGAGCCAACCAGTTCCACCACCAGATCGGTACCCAGATTCTGGAAGAACACCGCATTGTCGGCTGCATCGGTGGCACCGCTACCGTTGCTATCGTAACGGAAGAAGAAGGTGTCATTAACAGTCGTCGAGTTGGCGGTCAGGTAGCTGATCACGCTAGCAACCGACACATCCTTGCCGATCACGGCATTGCCACCACCGGACAGGCCGATAGTTACTTCACCGGTTACCGCCGCAACAGCCACGGTTTCAGCAAGTGCGTCGACGTCTGCAGCAATGTCAGCCCACACCGTCGAGGTCAGTTTCACAGCCGTACCGACCGTGGAGCTGGACAGATCGAGTTTATCGGTGCCGGTCTTGAATCCGGTGATCACGTCCCAAGCGGAAGCGGTGCTGTCACCTTCGGTCAGAACCAGCGTATCGATACCTGCAGCGGCGCTCAGCACAACACGATCTGCACCCGTTCCACCGGTAATGGTGTGAGCGCCAGTATTGGTCTGGGCAATCACGATTGCATCGTTACCAGCGCCGGTAGAGACGTTGTACGCACCACCAACACCAGAGCGAAGGTCAAGGACTACATCAGCAGCGCTACCGCCGGAAATCGCAGCAATTTGTGCAACTGCACCCGTGAGGACAACCAGGTTGGACTGGTTGGCTTCAACAACCGGAGTTGCATTTACTGCGGAAGTGATAGCGCTACGACCGTTCAGGGTCGATGCGGTTGCATCGAAGGTGGTGCCAGTGAACTTGATAGATGCTTCAGCACCATCACCGACAGCAAAGCCGTAGTTTGCGGCCACTACATCATCAACCGTACCGAACACAAGATCAAGACCCGGACCACTTACAAAAGTAACAGCAGCACTGGTGCCAGAGCCTGCGATCACGTTGGTCGCCAGATTCAACTGACCGACGGTGTCGTAGTTGAACGTCGCCACATCTGCCTTACCCGAACCCAGGTCAACCGTGTTGCTGCCGTTCAGAGCAGTGACGGTATCGTCACCAGCACCCGACTTGACCGTGTTGTTACCACGGTTGGCGTCGATGATGTCGCGACCCGCGCCCGAGTAGATGTAGTCGGACTGGGCGGTACCAGTGATGTTGTTGTTACCTTCACCAGCTTGGATAGTCACGTTGTTACCAGCGGAGCCCAAAGCGTTGAAGACGTCATCGCCACCAGCCAATGTCACGACAGCGGAGTCACCCAGCGCCTTGACGGTGGCGGTAGTAGCACCACCCACAGCAGCGGCATTGACCGTCTTGATGTTGCTGTTCACCGTGTTACCGGTCACCGTGCCGACGTTCACGTTGCCCGTGGCGGTCAGGGTCAGGTTAACCAGGTCACGATCCCAGATGTTGGCGATGGCGGTCGTTGCCTTGGCGGTGGTGATTTCGTTGCTAACGACAATGCTCAGGTCCTTCACACCGTGGGTGGTGAGCTGGCCGAGGTTGTAGTTGGTGATGCCGTTACCTGCCAGGTTGGTCAGGTTCTGCAGCGGCGCACCAATCTTCACAGCAACGGCGTCGCCGGTGTTGTTTTCCAGAGTCAGACCGTTGAAGTTTTGGGCGGTGCGTACGGTCGCACCAGCAACCACCGCATCTTCGTCACCAAAGAAGTTGACTTCGGACAGCTTGGTGTTCTTCAGGGTGATGACGTCGGTCAGGTTAACTTGACCCACGGCAATACCCGTCGAGAACACTTCGGTGGCCTGATCCACGGCTTCGTTGGACATCAACACCAGTTGGGTCAGGTTAGTGCCCTTGGCCAGATCCAGCGTGCTGTTAGCGGTAGCAACGATGTGCAGGTTCTCGATACCCGCCAGTTCCGGCGCGCCGGTCACGTCCTTGGAGAAGGCCGCACGGACGGTATCGGTGCCGCCGACATCGGTGATGGCATCGCTACCGTTAAAGGTATCCAGGCCGTCAAAGGTCAGACGGTCATTGCCTGAACCCAGCTTGATCGCTTGATCTTCCTTGCCAACCGTCAGAACCAGGTCGCTCTTCTGAACGGAAGCATCCACGGTCTTGGCGATCAGTGTCGATGCCACGGTGTAGGACTGACCTGCAACGCCACCGGTCAGGGTGACGGTACCTTTGTGCTCAGCAGCAGAGGTCAGGGTTACAACGTTGGTTTCGGTGTCGTTGTCAGCGATGGAAACGTTCTCAACACCTTGATCCGCATCCACCTTGCCCGTGGGGGTCGGCACATCGGCGTCGATGGTGTAGTCGAAGGTGGTACCGGTATTGCGGTCGTTTACAACAGTGACAGCAACCGTATCGTTGGCGGTGTCGGCCTTCAGCGTCACATTGACGGCTTGGGCATCTGCAGTAGTGATACTGTGATGCAGAACGATCTTGCCAGAAGAAGCGAGTGTTGCGCCTACGTCGTTCAGGTTGAAGACTGCGCCTACGCCACTTTCTTCGTCACGCAACAGCACATCTGTCAGAGCTGCATCGAAGGCGTCGAAGTCAACAGCCATCGCAGCGCCGGCTTGGTCGCGCAGTTCAAGTGCTTGGATGTTGGTAATGGCAGCGTTGCCAGCGATGTTGCCACCAACGGCCACCAGGGTGTTGGTACCGGCACCGCCGTTGATCTGGTCGCGGTTGGTTACGGAGGTAGCCGCAACACCCGCGTTGGTCCAGAACTTGTCGTTGCCCGTGCCACCAGTGATAACGGTATGCGCCTGGGCTCCCGAGTTGGTCGGATCAACAAAACCACCCAGGGCGGCGGAAACGTCAACGTTCAGGTTGCCAGTGAAGGTGGAGGCATTGACCGTGCGCAAACCGATTGCGCCGGGGTTGACAATGCCACCCACGGCGAAAGCGTCGTATTCGTTGGCGGTTGCGGTCAAATTGACGATGGTCAGGTCACCCGAACCGGTGATGTTCAGGTTTTCCATGTCGTTGACCGACAGGGCATTGATATCAACACCATTGGCAACGGTCAGATTGACGGTTTCGAAGCCTTCAACGTTAGCGCGGCTGGTTTGATTGATGCTGTTTGCCAGCACGTCGTTCAGCTCGAGGGCAGCAGTGTCAGCAGCACCATTCAAAACGCCAGTCTTGTACTGGAAGGTAACGTTGACGTTGTCTGATGCAGTATTCGCAACACGTAGGTTAGCTGCTGGCGTGCCGATGTTTGACACGGCAACGGTAGTGGCATCGGCGGTGACACGGTTGATGTTGATCGACGTCGTCGCATCTGCATTACGCACGTCGAGGTTGGTTGTACTGCCGGTCCAGTCGATGTTGATGTTCTGAATGTTGTGCAGGACGGGAGTAACAGCCCCTGAAGTGCCTTCGTTAGCGTTAATTTGGCCAATCGTTGCATTCAAGGTATTGTCAGTACGGCCAACGGCACCGGTCAGCACGTCTTCATCCTGCAACGACAGGATGCGGTCATCACCATTCGGTGTGTAAACCATCGGGGCGTTGAACACGTTGGCCGTGGCAATGTCCGTACCATTAGTGAGCGTGAAGGTCTGACCAGTCACGGTGCCACTGAGAATAGTATCGAGAGCCGTGGAGCTGGACACATCGGAGCTAGCAGTCACGCCAGCGATGACGTTATGCAGGGTGGTCAGATCGGTGGCGGTGCCCAACTTGGTGACGGCGTAGTAGTCAGCCACGGCAACCTTGTTCTCGAAGGCCTTCTTGGTGGTGCCAAAGGTGGGGTCGCCATCCGGCACGGACTGCAGGGCCACGACCACGTTGAACAGAGTGTCGCCACGGGAAACACCGGCGTTCAGGGACTTGACGACCTCGTCCTTGACGTAGGCCTTGGCCGCGTCGGAAGCGGTGGAGCCGATGAAGTTGGCGACGAACTTGCCGGCGAACTCATCGTTGGTCAGGGCAACCGGGTAGATCGACAGGAAAGAGTCGGTCTTGGACAGGTCCTTAGCCAGAACGTTAGCGCGCCCAGCATAGCCAACCAGCTGGTCCAGGTAGGTGATGCTGGGGGCGGCGTTCAGGAAGGCAATGAAAACCTTCTCGATCTGGGTGCGCTCAAGCGTAGTAATAGCCATGTAATTTATCTCCACAGTGGATTAAGTTCGAACCCGGAATGGATCGAGGATTCGGGATGAGAGTGTAACCAAAACCGCTCCTGGCGATGTGATCGCAATCACATGGCCAAGGGTTCCATACTAGAAAACCGGAAGAATTTTGCTAGTAGCGGTAACGGGCACCGAAGTATAGCCCAGTGTTATCAAGGCCAAACAGGCCGATGTTGGACTGCTGCCTGAAGTATTCCAGGCTCGCGCCGAGCTCCCAGTGGCGACTGAGGGGGCGGGCCAGCTCGATGCGCGCAGCACTCCGCCATACATGACGGCTGGCATTGCTGGCGAGCAGGCTGCTGTAGCCGTCGGTATCATTCACCGCGCCGAGGTTGAGGTCCACCTTGGCGCTGCCCTTGACCCCCTGCCACACGCCGCCCAGGTGCAGCTCGGCCCACTGCTGGCGGCCACCGGGGCGATCGGGCGAGTGGGCATGGTCTTCGGCGACGCGCAGGTCGAAGAGCGCCCGCCAGTCGCCGTCGGTGCATTGCAGGCCCAGCCGCAAGCCGTACTGGGTGCCGTCGAGCAAGGGGGCGGCCGGGTAGCTGCGGGCAGCGATGTCGGCGCCGAGGGAGGGCCGGCAGCGCTCACCGCTCCAGGTGTATTGGGCGATCAGGCGGCTCTCTTCGAGGAGGTGCAGGCTGCCGAGGTTCTGGTTCAGCAGGCTGAACTGGAAAGTGAGGTCGCCGTCGCGACGGCGGCGGATCAGGCTCAGGTCGGCCTGGCTGAGCAGGTAGTCACTGGCCGAGTTCGGCGCGTCGCGCAGGCGCAGCTGCCCGTGAACCAGCGCCAACCATTCGGCATTCAGGCTGCGCAGCGCTCGGGCATCGACATCGAGAAGGCTGGCGAGACCCGAGCGCGGGTGCAGGCTGCCATTCAGCGGCAGGCGGACCGGCCCTTCGGGCGGGGTGAGGACGATGCTGTCGGCAGCCGGGCCGCCATTGAGATTGCTTTCCCAGCCGAACTGGAGGCCCAGGTCCACCTGGTAGTGCCCGGCCGGCGCCACCGGCCCCTCGGTTTCGCGCCAGACTTCGGCACGGGATTGCAGGTGCTTGCGCGCCCGGAGCGGCAGTTCGGGCAGGGTCAGCAGGGAATCGGCCAGCGCCAGCGCACCAGCGGTATCACCCAGGGCGGCCAGCGCATCGGCGTAGTCAATGCGGGCGCCGGCATGGCCGGGAGCGAGCAGAATGGCGCGCTCCAGGCTTTCGGCCGCTTCGGCATAGCGGCCGACGCTGAGCAGCAGGGCACCACGCTCGGCAAACCAGCCTGCGTCGTGGGCACACAGGCCGGCATACACCTCGGCCTGGCGCAGCACGATGAAAATCTCTTCGGTACTGCGCGGCAGGTTTGCATCGATGGCTGGGCAGCCACCGGCAGCAGTCAGCCCCGAAAAGCCGGCGAGCACAGCCAGGCCGAGCAGGCGCAGCGGGACGACAATGGAATGAAAGACGCTAATGATGAGGCTGTCCGGAGGTGGCGGGCGGGCGCAGTTTATCTCACTCGGCGCGTAGCGCCCACCGCCGATGCAGATCAGGCGACGAGGCGGATATGCCCGTGTCCGCTCTCCTCTGCCTCGGCCCGCGGGGCCGGCAGGTAAAGGGTGCGGGGACGCTGCAGGCCCTCGAGCAGGAAGCTGCCAACGCTCACCAGCCCGGCATCGGACAGCTGCGCGGCAGCGCCGGGGCCGACGACGATGGGGGACGCCAGGTCGACTGTCATGGCCTGCAGGCGCACGGCCACGGTGACGGTCTCCCCGAGGGCGGTATGGGTACGACGCTCGGCCGCACCGAAGGACCCGACCAGCGCATTGCCCGTTTCCAGGCCGATACCGATGGCCAGCGGCTCGAGGCCCGGCGGGGCGTGCTCCGGGAGGATTCCCGACACTTCCCGGACCAGCGCCTCGGCGGCCTGCAAGGCCAGTTCGGGGTGGCGCGGACAGGCTTCCGGAGCGTTCCAGATGGCCATCACGGCATCACCGACGAACTCTTCCAGCACGCCGCCGTGGGCGCGGACGACCCGGTAGGCGGTGGTGAAGAAGGTATGCAGCAGCGCCGCAGCCTCCTCGGGAGGACGCGCTTCACAGTAGGCCGAAAAATTGCGCAGGTCGGCGAACAGCACGGAAATTTCGCGCCGCTCAGCCTCGATGCTCCCCACCGGCTCACGCAGGGCCACCTGGGCGGCGACCTGTTCCGGCAGATAACTGGACAGATTGTGATAGAGGCGTTGCCGCTCGATGCGGGTCAGGGCGAACTCGACACTCGCCAGCCCCAACGCGGCCAGCAGCGCGAACAGGCCCGGCGCCAGCCAGCCCAGCCACAAGCCGCCCTGCAGCAGGAAAACCGCATGGGTTACGTAAGCCACCAGGGCCAGCAGCACCCCAGCCAGCGGCAGAACCACCGCATGGCGCTTACGGCGCTGGGTGGCCAACAACACGAGCACGCCGGCGGTCAGCGCACAGAAAGCGGCTTGCAGCAGGGGGGCGGCCCGCGGGGTGTAGGGCAGGCGCCCGTCGAGCAGCCCGGCCATGAACTGAGCGTGGACCTCGACTCCCGGCGCATTCGAGAACAGCGGCGTGGGAACGGTATCGCCGATCCCGAAGGCGGTGGCGCCAACCAGCGCGACGGCGCCATCGAGCAGGCCCGCCGGCACACGCCCGTCAAGGACGTCGGCGGCGGACACCGCCGTGAAGGCGCTGCGCGGAAGTTCGTAGCCGATACGGCTGGTACCGTCGGCATCGACCGGGACGGTCAGGCCCAGCTTGCCCAGCTGCAACCAGCCATGCGGGTCGAAGGGGCCGCTACCGGGCCGGTATTCAACCTGCAGCCCGCCGGGCGCGGCGAGTTCACCGAGGCCTTGCAGCGCCAGGGCCGGATAGGCGTACTTCTGGTGACAGAGGATCGGGGCGATGCGCCGCACTGCGCCATCGGTGTCGTGGGTGGCGGTGATGTGCCCGGCCCCGTGGGCGAGCTGCGGCGTGTTGGCGACATAGCCGCCGGCCACCTGCAGGCTGGCCGGACAGGAAAAACCGTCGAGAGCGCCGGACAGCACTCCGACCCGCCCGGCGTCGGGCTCAAGGGCAAAGAGCTGCCCGATGTGCAGCGGGTGGCGGGCCTGGGCGGCAGCCAGCGCCGCATCCCCTGGGCGGGCCTCCGGGAAGGCGATGTCGAAGACCTGGGCCCGGGCACCATGGCGCCCGAGGGCATCGACCAACGCGGCAACACGCTCCCGCGGCCACGGCCACGCGCCAACCCGGGCCAGGCTGTTCTCGTCGATGTCGACCAGCACCACGCGGCGTTCTTGCTCATGAGGCCGGCTGACCACCAGCCGCCACAGGGGATCGGCACTGCTCTCTTCGAGGCCGGAACGCAGGCCAGGCAGGCCGACACACAGCGCGAGCACCCCCGCAGCAGCCGCAGCCAGGGCCACGCCACGGAGAACCAACGGGCGCAGCAGAAGAAGGGAAAACTGGCGGATCATGGGGTCAGCGCTTCCACAGGGTGGTGCCCGACAGTGTTCCCTGCGGCACGACCTTGTCGAACAGGTAGCCGGCCTGGGAGCCGTCCATCGTTACGGCCCCCGCCACGCGACTGCCGACCTGGCTTACCGAGAAGATGCCATCACTGCTCACCGCACCCGCCGACTGCACCTGCACCGCGCCGGTCTGAACATGGGAGACATTGAGCAACGTGGAGAAGCTGCGCTGGGTGAAGTCGATTTTCAGCCACCCGCCGTCCACCGAACCAGCCGACGATGCACCACTGGACTGGACCAAGGCCACCTGCCCGGCACGCAGCGAGAAGGCAACTTCGCCAAGACTGGAGGGCAAGGGGTTGGTGTTGTCGGTCGTGCGGTAGAGATTGACGTAATCGTTGCCGATTGTCACGGAGCGCCCCTGGCGGGCTTCCTGGGCGCTGACGCTCATGGTGTCCCCAGCGCGCCCCAGATCACTCCAACGCCCCCACTGGAGGAGGGTCGGCAGAGCTGGTTCGGGCACAGGCACAGGCACAGGCGTGGTCGCGCCCGGGTTGGCACCCGCGACGTCGAGACCGCTCTGGGAACGGGCCGTCTTCTCACCGGCGGTTTCAAGCGCCACCATCAGGGCCTGCCGCTGGCTGGGCTCCTGTGGCGCAGGCGGCGTACTGGTATCCGGCGACTTGCCGTTGAAGGGTACGATGCGCGCAGGCTGCATGCCGTTCATTTCGAGTAGCACGCGGCCCATGGTGTCGGACAGCTCGCGGGCGCTGGTGGTTGTACAGGGCCCGAGGGCCTGGGCCACGCACGCGCCATCGAACGGCGCGACCACGATGGCGCCTTGATTGACCACCGCACGCACACCGGAGGCATCGGACTGGACGACGAAATCGGTGCCACGCACACCGATGGCGGCCAGCGGCGTATTCAGACGAAAACGCTCCTTGTTGGCCTGGGTGGCCGCGCCGGAGATGGAACGCATCACGCCCTGCTCTAGCTTGAAGCGGATGGCGGTATTGGCTTTGTCGGTGTCGTAGGCGTCGAGGGTAAAACTCGACCCCGGCCGCACGCTGACGAAACCGCCGTCAATGAACCGCAGGTGAACATGCCCGCCCACGAGGGTTTCGATGTGATCGCCGGGCGCCACGCGGCCTCCGGCCTCGGCATTGCGTGCCACCCCGGCAGCATCGACGATGCGGACCTTGCCGATCACGAAACTGACCTCACCCACATCGGCCGCTACCGCCGCCAGCGACAGCACTGCCAGCAGGGAACCCACGCACGCACGCACCCCCGAACCCGAGCCAGGAAGGGCTTTACGGAAAGAGGTGATGGGCTTGACCATGGAAACGCCTTTGGGTGACAGTTAAGTTTGGATATTATCTATCTACTCGCTCTCCGTATGTGCGTGCAATCACATGGCCCCGACACCGCCCAACGCCGTGTCGACCGGCTCTGCGCTTGCATGCAGCCGCGTGCCCCCCCCACACTCGACCCGATGCCGATCGACCCCCTTTTACTCAAGCAAATCGCCCTCCTGCGCGACTTTCCCGACGCTGCACTGACAGGGCTGGCAGGCAGCGCGATGGAGCGCAAGCTGGTTCGACGCGAGGTTGTCCTGAACAAGGGTTATCAGCTGCAGTTCTTTCCGTTTCTTCTCGATGGGCGCTTGCAGGGAATCGACTTCACCCTCGACGGGCGCGAGGTGGGCCTGTATTTCGTCGGCCCCGGGGAGTTTTTCGGGGAGCTGTCGGTGATCGACCGCCAGCCGATGGCCGAAACGGTGATCGCCCTGTCACCTTCGCGCCTAGTGCTGTTTCCGAAGGAGCAGGCGCGGGCCTTGATGTTCTCCACGCCGGAAGTATCCGAAAAGGTGGCCTTGCGCCTGGCGGCGCGGCTGCGCGCAGTGGGCAGCCAGCGCCTGTTGCTGGCGCTGCCCAACCCGATGCAGCGCCTGTGCGCCCAATTGCTGCAACTCGGGCGGGATGCAGCAACTGACAATGCGCCGGTCGACAATTTATTGACCATTCCAGCAGCCCCGACCCACCAGGAGATCGCGATCATGATCAATCTGAGCCGCGAAACCGTCACCCGGGCATTTCAGCAACTGCAGAACCAGGAAATCCTGCGCCGGGACGGCGCCCAATTGCTGATTCTCAAGGCCGACGCACTGGAAACCCTGTCCTTCGGCTAGCAAGCCAGCCCGTCAGTGCTGACCGTTGCGCAAAATGGTGGCCACCATCTGGCGGAACGCAGTACTACTGCAATCCCGCCGTACCGCCCGCAGGGCCGCATCCCGCTGCGCCTGCCACACCGTGGCCTCATTGCACAGACGCAGGCAGGCATCGGCAAAATCGGCCGGCTGTTCGGCGATTCCGAGCTCTTCCTGCCAACCCAGCTGCCCGGCGATCAGCGGCGTGGTGACCATCGGCAAGCCATGGGCTGCCGCCTCGTGGGCCTTGTGCGGGATGCCGGCCGCAAAACGCGTCGGCACGATAAAGACCCGCGCACGGGCGTAGAACGGATCCACCGAGTCGACACCTCCATGGATATGCACGGAGTCGGATGCGAAAGCCCGTACCGACGGCGCCTCACAATGCCCCACGATGTCCAGGCGTGCCGGCCCGGCCGCCAAGATACGCGGCCAGACTTCGCGCAGGAACCACACCAGGCTGTCTGCATTCGGTGTCGCGTCGGCAAGCAGGGCGCCGACAAAAAGATAGCCGGCGCGTTCTTCGAAACCAGCGGCGCCCGCCTCCACATCGAGGGAGTGCCCCAGCACGAACACCTTGTCCTTGCCGTAATCACGGAAATGGCAGGCCTCCGGCTCGGAGACCGTCACGATCGCATTGGCATGGCGGGTAATGACCAGCTCTTCCTCGATCATCTGGTTCTGGCGCGCCTTCGGCACTGGATCACCCAGAACCTCGGCCTGCACGATCTCGCGCAGGGAGAACATGGCTTCCGCGTCGTAAATGAGCGGCAAGCGCTCGAACCAGTCCGGATGGCGACCGACCACATCATTAACGGCGATCATGTTGTGTGGACGGCTTACGATCACGAAATCGTAGAAATCACGCCTGCTCTCGAGGAAGGATTCGAGCCCACTCGCCCCCTGGCCGGCTACGATCTCGACCGTTTCCGGCAGCACCTTGCGCCCCGACTCCCAGGGCTCATAGGGAAACTGTAAGGGGTAATGGGTCACGAACGCACCGCACCCCACCAGACTATGCACAAACTCCAGGGCCCGCGGAAAACCGCCCCCCAGATCCCGGCGCGGCAAACGATCGTCGATGAACAGCACGCGCGGCGTCGTCTTGCCCAGGCGCTGACGCCCCTCAAGCACGTTCTGCATCGACGGCAGCGGGCGCTCGCTCAGGAACTGCTGGTGCTTGCCGACGAACACGGCACGGTGCTTGGTCTGCAGATCGATGGCCCACGCGGAACTCGATCCGGCGCTGGCAAACTCGAAATGCCGGATGCGCACCGCCGGATCATAGACAATCCGCCAGCCGGCCTCCCACAGGCGGACGCAGTAATCGCTTTCTTCGTAGTAAGCCGGGGCGTAGTCGGTATCGAAACAGCCCATCGAGCGGAACAGTTCGGTGCGCGTCAGCAGGAAAGCGCCCGAACAGTAGTCCACGTCCCGCACGTGACTGTAGATGGAGTCGTTCGGGTCTTCCCCGCGGCCGTAGCCCAGGCATCCGCCATCCTGCCAGACGATGCTCCCCGCTTCCTGCAGACGCCCTTCCCACAGCAGGATCTTGCCGCCCACGGCGCCGACGCCGGGTGTTATGTGCAGACGCTCGGCCGCCGCCGCCAAGGCCCCCGGCTGCACCACGGCGTCGTTGTTGAGGAACAGCAGAAACTCGCCCTTGGCCAGCTCCGCGCCCTGGTTGCACGCCAGCAGGAAACCCTTGTTGTCGTCGTTGCGGATGATCCGGGCGCCATCAATACGGTCGAGCAGCTGGCTGGTTTCGTCGCTGGACGCGTTATCGACGATGATGGTTTCAAAAGGAACACTGAAGTCCTGCGCCAGCGCCTTCAGGCACTGGAAGGTCAGCCCGGCCTGGTTGAACAGGACCAGCAGGATCGTCACTTTCGGCGCGCACGCCTCCGGCAGCCTAAGGCGCTGGCCAGTCTCGAGAAAGGCCGCCAGTTCGGCCAGACTCTCGGTGCGCACCCTTTCCTTGTCCACCGCAACCAGCGGAGCCGGGGCAGCGCTCTCGACCACCCCTCCCCCCCAGGACTTCTGCAGGACGTTACCCAGCGGAGAGCGCAGCACCAAGTGGCGCAGCTTGATCCGCTGGGTGCTCGTCACGGGCAGTGCGTGATAGCCCGCCCGGCACACACGGAAGAAACTACGCCGCAAAACCGCGGGACGGCAAGCGCCGACGGCACTGCGCAGCGGCGCGGTGATGTGCCAAGACGTCGACTGCAAGGTCGCCGCATGATCCGCCTCGAGATCGCGATAGGCCGTTTCCAGGGCCCGCAGCTCCGTATCGAGGCGCAGGTAGGCGTGGGCACTTCGCAGCAGCTCTTCCCGCAGCTCCTGGCATTCGCCGGCCAGCCCTTTGATGGATGCACGCAAGGCCGCGCGCGCGCGGGAAACCTCATCCGTCAAAGCGCGCTGGGCCTGCAAGTCGGCCTGTAGACCGCGCGCCGCCTCAGCCCGCGCCAGCGCCACGGCCAGCTCGTCCGGCGGAACCCACGCGCGCCACTTCGCGTAGATGCGCGCTCGAGCCTGACGGACGTACTCCGGGTCCGCGTCCACCGCCAACCCCGAGTTGCCCGCCAGGAAGTAGGTCGCCGAAATGCCGGGAACGTGCAGGAAAGGCGCACGCATGGCCAGTTGCAGCCAGAAATCCCAGTCTTCGTAGACGTCCAGTGCCTCGTCAAAACGCGCCTCTGCCGCCTCAACGAACGAGCGTCTGACGAGGACCGCATGAATGGGCAGAAAATTGCCTTGCCACATACGGATCCGATCCCAATCTTCGTCAAGGGCGTACAGCTCTTGCCCGCTCGAATCGACTACTCGCACACCCGCATAGGCAACTAGGGACTGGTGCTGCTCGGCAGCGGACAGGAGCCGCGCCAGATGCTCCGGGTCGATGACATCGTCGTCATCCAGAAACAGCAGCCATTCGCCCTGCGCGGCAGCCAATCCAACGTTTGCTGCAAGCGCCCGTGGCAAGCGTACGCCACCCTGGTTGACGATGCGCACATTGCCGACAGCACAATCTTCGGCCAGCGCCCGGTGCTCTCCGCCCCCAGCATTCACCAGCACGATCTCGACGCTCTGGCAGGTCTGTCCCAATACCGAACGGATTGCCGCGTCGAGGGAAGGCCGCCCCATGCTGCGGATGATGACGCTGACGCTGCCGGGCGCCGCCAACCCTCCGGTCACGTCACTCCTGACAATTCCGTTTTCCCTCGCAGCATTCAACGCATCAGCAGCCATCAGCTCGTTTCCAGGTATGCAATCCGAGGCAGCCCGGGACCATCTCCGGAACCACCAAAGCTCGGCATTTTAGCATCGCGGCAATGCACAAAAGTGCGGCGAGCACCGGCACACGGGCCCCTCACGCCAGCAAAAAATGCCTATCAAATAAAAAAGCCGCAAACAAGACTAAAACCCACCGTCCGCGCCGCTTATCGGCCAAACGGGCCGTGAAGCCAATGGTTACAGTTTTCCCCGCCCCTACCGGAAACGTCGTGGAGACCGCGATCGAGGATAATATCGACTGGATTTCGTTTATAGTCAGGCGCAGCATTCTGGCACGCCACACTCCCGGATATTCCGCTCTGGAGCACGGATTTCGTCTGCCCCTTCCCGAGCCGCGTGCGGCGGCCCGCTTGCCAAAGCACAGAACAACGGACGGGCATTCCATGCCAGATAACTTTTTCGTGCCGCGTCAGCCGGCTTTCTACATGCGCCACACCAACAACTTCGACTTGTTGCGCCTCATTGCCGCAACCACCGTTCTGTTCAGTCACTGCTACGCGCTCACGGGTCATACAGGCAACGAACCATTCGCCGCCTTCACCGACCTCGATACCGGAGGCGGACTGGCTGTCACGGTATTTTTTGCGATCAGCGGATATCTGATTACCGGTTCATGCCTGAATTCAAATGGCGCAGCGGACTACCTGATCAAGCGCGCGCTCCGCCTGATCCCCGGCTTGGCGATTTGCGTCATGGCGACGATCTTCATTATGGGTATTTTCTTCAGCACGCTTCCGGCATGGGAATACCTGAGCAGCCCGGTAACGGCCGCCTATTGGCACAACATGTGGCTGTATGTTCACTATTACCTGCCCGGGGTGTTTGAGCGGAATGCCTATCCCGGCGCCGTAAATGGATCGCTATGGACCCTGCCCATAGAAGCACTGATGTACCTCATCGTGCTGTTCCTCGGCATGGCCAGGGCGCTTAACACGCGTGCCATGGTGATCTTCCTCGGGATGTGCTGGCTGGCCTATTTCCGCGGCATACCTGCGTTCGCTCTCCAGAATGCCGCCTGGGCCGGGGTTTTTCCGGTCGCGGAATCCGCCAAGCTGCTGTGCATTTTCTTTGGAGGAGCGCTCCTGTACCTCCACGACAAGCACGGGCTGACCAGGACGGATCTGGCGATTCTGGCCTTGTTTGCACTCCTTGCGGTAAGAGGCGCCAATGCCGTGCTCGCGGCCTATATTATGCTGTCGCCCCTGATCGTCCTCGCCCTCAGCTTCCTGCCTTTAGGCCCCGCCTCCAGGCTCTGCAAGAATGGCGACATCTCCTACGGGGTCTATATTTATGCCTTCCCGATACAGCAATCCGTGGTGAGCCTGCTCGGCAACGATGTGCCGCCGCTCACCCTGTTCTGGTACAGCCTACCGGTGACCTGCCTGCTTGCCCTGCTCTCCTGGATGTTCGTAGAGAAGCCATCGCTGGCTCTGAAAAAGCACCCGATGGTTCTCACCCTGGAGCAAGCCATCCGCAGGCTATCGCCGATACCACGCCTACTGCCCGGCAAACAAGCAACCCGTTGATCATCTGCGACCCAAATGGCGAATCGCCCCCCCCTTGCAGCGCTCCCCCAACAGATCGCTGACAACGAATGGTCCATCGAGTTACTGCGGGGCGTTGCCGCCCTGATGGTCGTTTACGCGCACTACCGGGTGTTTGGTGGAGCGCCGCGTAGCGTCCTTGACTTCACCTTTTCGGGCGTCGACCTTTTCTTCGTGATCAGCGGCTTCGTCTTTGCGCCCTATTTTTATGGCAAGAAGCTGGGTATCGCGCCGTTTTTTGTACGGCGCTTTTTACGCATCTACCCCCTGTACGTCGTAGCCTTGGGCGTCTATGCCGCCCTCCGTCATTTCAATGGCCAAGGGATCGAGCATCTTCTCAAGCACCTTTTCTTCCTCCATACGCTGGAGACCAAGGAAATTGCCTTCTATTACAACCCTGCATTCTGGAGCCTGCCTCCCGAAGTCGAGTTCTACCTCGCTCTACCAGCCCTGTGCGTGCTTTTCCGCGGAGAACGACGGGTCGGCGCGCTGCTAGCCCTCGCCGGACTGGTCCACCTGAGCCTGGTTGCCATGCAGGGTCGCGATGACGGAGCAGCCAAAGTGGCAGAAATCAGCCTGTTTCATCTTCCCGGCGTGCTGGTGGAGTTCCTGCTCGGTACCCTTGCGTGGAAGACGGCATCACTGCAGCCACGGCCTGCAATCCGGGGCGTGCTCTTGCTCGTCGGGGGCACCCTATGGACGACACTGGCCCTGATCTTCATGTCTGGAGGCGACGCGGCCATCGAGTCGTCCTGGTGGTTGCGCGGCAACGTCGGCATATTGAGCGCCCTGGCCTATGCCCTGGCGGTCTCGGCAATTGTCGGCTGGGTCAAGGCTGCTCCGCTGCCACTGCGCTCCGCATCCTTGTGGATGGGCAATCTCAGCTTCGGCATCTATCTTTTCCACAACGCAATGCCAACAGCGCTCAGCCCGTTTGTCGAGACCCCCTCCGGAGGCCTGTTCGCAGTCGCATGCACTGCTGGCACGCTGGCCATATCCTATCTGGCGCACCGTTTCTACGAGGAGCCGCTCCGCCAGTGGGGGCGTAGACAGGCAAAGCGCATGCAGACACGGCCTCCTGTCGGCGACTTCACCTGAATGGCGGAGACCTCACACGAGCCTGAGTTGCGTCCGGCGCGCCGTCAATGGCTGCGCACGGCAGGGCTGCTTGGCGCCGGCTCGATTGCGGCCGCCTGGCTCGGGCGAAAGATCACTGAGGCGCCCCCGCCCAGGCTGCGTTACGCAAGGACGATCGAGGCTGCCCGTCATGCGATCCGCGAAGCGATGGCCAAGTCGGGGGTTGCCAGCGTTTCGGTGGCACTGGTGGATGGCGAGCAGATTGCTTGGCAGGAGGTCTTTGGTCATGCGGACAAGGCGCGGGGAATTGCCCCATCGGCAACAACCATGTTCGCCGTCGGCTCGATCAGCAAGCTCGTCGCCGGCATCGCCACCCTGATCCTCGTTGATCGCCGGCAGATCGACCTGGACACCCCAGTCGTTCGCTATCTGCGCGACTTCCGGATGGCGTCGCCGGCATACCGTGACATCACGGTCAGAATGCTGCTGATCCATTCGTCAGGCCTCGCCGGCACCGACGGACGCAATCTATTTACCCAGATCCCGGTGCCCGGCTATGCGGTGCAGGTGCAGGAAAGTCTGCTCACGACGCGACTCAAATACCCGCCCGGGGAAATGGCGATTTACTGCAATGACGGTTTCACGCTACTGGAAGGGATCATCCAGTCGGTCACCGGCAAGCCGTACGTCCAGTTCATCCAGGACGAGCTGCTCGCGCCACTAGGCATGTCTCACAGCCACTTTCCGCTACAAGCCTTTCCTGCCGGCAGTTTTGCCCTCGCCTACCTTGGGGACACGGCCCTGCCTCAAGAATGCGTCAATGCCTACGCCAGTGGCGCGCTGTATTCGACGCCGACCGATCTGGCCAGGTTGGCAGCGATGCTCCTGAATGGCGGCACCAGCGGCAGGCGATCCTTGCTGTCGCCGGCGGCGATGGCGGAACTCCACAAGAATCAAGGCTCCCACGTCCGAACCAACCCGCTCGGCCAGGCTCTTGGCCTGGGGTGGGACAGCGTCGCCCATCCTGCCTTTGAGGCGCAGAACATCAAGGCCCTGCACAAGGACGGGCAGACCGCGTTCTACAGCAGCCAATTCTTCCTGCTGCCGGCGGAACGGCTGGCCCTCATTCTCACGGGCTCATCGCCCGACTACGGGGCTGAGGCGCTGGCGGTAAAAGTACTGCTCGACACCCTCACCGAAAGAGGGCTTTCAGAACCGTCCAACACTCGTCCCGCATCTTCGCCGCCCTCCCTCCCCCCCTTGGATGGGGCCGGGATCATTGGCTATTACGCATCGAACTACGGCATTTTCCGCATTCAGGCCGGCCAGGGCCCAGACCTGGAGATTGCGACATACCGGAAGCCGCAGTGGAGTTCCGTCGCCTCCGGGCTCAAACGCGCTCCGGACGGAACATGGATCACGAACGCCGGCCCCGCATCGCGAACTTTTGCACTCTTGCACGACTCGGGCCGGGACTACCTGGTGGAACGGCTTGCCCAGGGTCTGACCGGCGCACCCCGCCTGGAGGTGTTGGGCCAGAGAATCGAACAGCACGCCTCCCTTGCTCGCCATTGGCAACAACGCGCCGGCCGCCAGTGGCTGTGCGTCAATGACCATCCGCAGTCCATTCTTTTGAAGATGGGCGGCCCGCTGTTTACGCTGCAGGCTCTAGCCGAACTACCCGGCTATCTGTTTGCCGGCTACAAACGCTCGGTCTTCCAGATCATCAGACCGGACCGCCAGGATGCGGGGCGGGCCGACTCGGTAATACAGATCCCGGGACGAACCGGCAGCAATATCGACGATGTACGCATCGAACGGCGGCAGGGCGAAGAGTGGCTGCGCTTCGGCAGTTTTCTCTACCGCCCTCTCGAAACCGTACCGGAACTGGCCAGCGGGAACAGCACGCACTCCATCAAGGCGGAAGGACTGGCCGAATGGCGACACGTCCCTGCCGGAGCCACCCTGTCGATTGCCGGAGCCCGCTACTGGCGTGTTTTCAGCGAAGCCATGGAGCTCGTTGCCGCCAGTACCGATGAACAGGAAGGCCGCCCCCCCGCTCTCGGCAGCCCGTCTTATCTGATTCTTTTCGCCGACGCCGGCCAACGAATTCAGCTCGAATGTGCGATGAGGCGCACAACATGATCAGCGGCCGCTGAACATTTCCCGGAGCCCGGCCTCGAGCCCAACCTGCGCCCGCCAACCCAGCTCACGCTCGATCCGGGCCGGTGAATAGCATGCGGAGCCGAGCAGACGGCTGAAAATTTCGCCGTCAAAGGGCATGCGATGCCCCGTCACTCTGCCCGCCCATTCCCCTAATCCGGCAGCCACTTCCAGGACAGACCGCGACACCGCCCATCGCCATGGCCTGTAGCCCAGCGCGGCGCGCATCGCATCGTACAAAGCCCGCCCTGACGGCGCATGGGGATGCGCGACGATATAAATCCGCCCCGCCGCCCGTGGCTCGTTGGCCACTCGGCGCATCGCGGCCACCAGATCGGACACATGCACCAGCGAACGCCGATTGCCGGTTTCCGGCAGCGGCGGGAAAAGCCCGCGCTTGACCAGCGCCCCCATGCGTTCCATGTTGCCGCGCCCACCCAAACCGTACACCAGCGCGGGACGCAGCGCGGTCACCTGCATGCCGCTTGCCGCACCAATTTCCAGCAATGCCTGTTCGGCGACCAGCTTGGCCTGGCCATAAGGGGAATCGGGTGGAAGCGGCCAGGTCTCGTCGATGCACTCGTCACCGCCATCCCCGCTGGCCTTCACGCTGGACAGGAAGACCAAATGGCGCACCCCGGCCTGCGCGGCGGCGCGGGCAATATTCACGCTACCTTCGTAATTGATCACCCAGTGCAGGCGGGATTCGTCGGCGCCGCTCGCCGAGAAGGCATGGGCGTAGCCGGCGCAATGAAAAACTATATCGACACCTGCACAGGCACGAGCGAGCGCCGACGGATCGCTCAGGTCACCCTCTATTTCATCCGGCTGATGAGCTTTGGAACGGGTCAATACGCGTACGTTGACGCCATCGCCGCGCAGAGTTTGCACAAGGTGCCGACCGATGAACCCTCGCCCTCCTGTCACCAAAACGGTCGATTGACTCAAAACGCCTCCCTCCGTCGCAGATACGTCGCAAAGCGCGGCACGCCGGCCACGGTCAGATCCCGATAACGATAGGTGATGTCACTGCCGAGCGGCGGCGGATTGCGACGCTCCTCATCGGTGAAGCCGCTACCGATCTGAAAACGCACGCCGGCAGGCGTTTCCACGCGCAGCGCTCCCAGCACGCCGGTCAGGCGGCCCCGTCCAGGCAGATGGGCGATGACCCGCGCCTCCGCATCGAGCTGCGGCTTGAGCTTGAGGAGCACGTCGCTGCGCCCGGTCAGGTAGGGCGCATCGGCCCGGTGCAGCATCAGACCCTCGCCGCCTTCGCGGACGACGGCGGCAAGACGGGCGTCCAGTTCGGCCCGGTCCGTCACCCTGAACTGCTCCACCGCGGCCAGCCACGGGACGACCGCGCGGGCCACGATACTGCGCAGGCACTCCAGGCGCTGCGTGAAATCACCATCACCACCCGGCAGCTCGAAAACCATGTAGCGCACCCGGCGCCATTCCTCATCCACCGGCTGCAGGCGGCGCACGGTACCCGACAGTTGCTCGAAACGGCCGCGGGCGATCCACAGTTCGCCATCGAGCGGCTCCGGCGGCAGGCCGGCCAGGAACCAGGCCGGTGCGGCCACCTCCCGCCCGCTGCGGAAACGGAGCTGCCGGCCATCCCACAGGGCGCGCGCACCGTCCAGTTTCTCACTGACCCAGTAGAGCTCGAGGGGCACCTCGCCGCGCAGGCCTTTGGCCAGCAACAAGGGCGGTGCCAGTGGGCCGTCTGCCGAAACGAAGGAATGGGCCAGCAGCGCTGCCATACCCAGCAGGAAGCGGCGGCGCGGCCGCGAAACCGCGCTCAAATCCAGCGCCAGCCGTGAAGTTGGAAGAATAGCCATGCCGAGCTTACGAAAAGTTGGATATGGTGCCGCCCTTTACGGGCGGCATGGCCTCCATGATGCACGATCCGCACCGCCGGCACATATGCAATTTTCATAAATCTGGACAAGCGCAGACTGAGATCGAAATCCTCGAAGTACAGGAAGTAGCGATGATCGAAGCCGCCGATCCGGCGCAAAACCTCACCGCGCACGAACATGCAGCAGCCGCTGGCGATCGGAGGATCCCACACCACCTGTTCACCGATCAGGTCGCGCATTTCGTAACGAGCCAGGCGGCCATCGCAGGCCCGCTTCAGGCAGCCCGGCGCAAAGCCGCGCAGGAAAAGATCCCACACCGCCGGTGGGCGCTTGCACAGGTACTGGACGCGACCGTCGTCCCAGCGTGCCGCCGGCGCCAACAAGCCACATTCGGGATGGGCGTCGAGGAAGGCCAGGGCTTCCGCCAGGGCATCCACGGCCAGCTCCACGTCAGGATTGAGGATCAGGTGGATGTCGCCGACCTGCGCCAAGCACAGGTTGTGGCCCGCTCCGAAACCGGGGTTGCCGTGGCCCTGATAGACGCGGCACGGCCACTCCCCCGGAATATCCAACGCCGCCAGCACAGCTTCGCTGCCGCCGTTGTCGATAAGGAACAGGCTCGGCACCACCGTGGCCCGGAGGGCCGCCTCGACCAGCGAGGCGACGGTCGCCTGCAGCAGTTCGGCCGACGGGTGATATAACACGATGCCGACCGATAAACGGCGACCCGACGTGTCGCCGCCGACCGGCTCGGTTACACGGAGGCTCAAATCAAACCTTGTAATACGACCGATACCACTCGACAAACCGGCCAATGCCGACCGGCACCGGGGTGGCCGGCACGAAGCCGGTCCACGCGTTGAGGGCGTCGGTGTTGGCGTAGGTGGCGGGCACGTCGCCATCCTGCAGGGGCATGAAGTTCTTCTCGGCTTTCATGCCCAGCGCGTCCTCGATGGCCTCGACGAAGCCCATCAGTTCCACCGGGTTGTTGTTGCCGATGTTGAACACACGGTAGGGCACGTTGCTGGTGCTCGGGTCCGGCTGGTCGGCGTTGTAGGCGGCATCCGGCTCGGCCGTGTGATCGAGGGTCTTGATGACGCCCTGGACGATATCGTCGACGAAGGTGAAGTCGCGCTTCATCTTGCCGTGGTTGAACACGTCGATGGGACGGCCTTCGAGGATGGCCTTGGTGAACAGGAACAGGGCCATGTCGGGACGACCCCACGGGCCATACACGGTGAAGAAGCGCAGGCCGGTGGTGGGCAGGCCGTACAGGTGGCTGTAGGTGTGGGCCATCAGCTCGTTGGCCTTCTTGGTGGCGGCGTAGATGCTCACCGGGTGGTCCACGCTGTCGTGCTCGGAGAACGGCATCTTGGTGTTGCCGCCGTACACGCTGGAGCTGCTGGCATACACCAGGTGCTTGACCTTGCCGTAGCGACAGCCTTCCAGGATGTTCATGAAGCCGACCAGGTTGCTCTCCACATAGGCCTGGGGATTGACCAGCGAGTAGCGCACGCCGGCCTGGGCGGCCAGGTGGATGACCTTGTCGAACTGCTCTTCCGCAAAGAGCTTCTTCATGCCTTCGTTGTCCGACACGTCCATTTTCACGAAACGGAAGTTCTCGTGGGGCGTCAGGCGCGCCAGGCGGTCGTGCTTGAGCTGGACGTCGTAATAGTCGTTCAGGTTGTCGAGACCAACCACGTGATCGCCTCGCGCCAGGAGGAGCTGGCTGGTGTGCATGCCGATAAAACCGGCTGCGCCGGTAACGAGAATTTTCATGGTCGGGGAATGCCTGAGTTGTTGAAATCGAATCCGGCCCGCCCGGACAGAAAACGACACCCGGATACACGGCCAGCAGCGCGGCATTTTCGCACGGGCGCATTGCAGGGTAAATCCACTCCATGATCTATCCGTGCCATCTGTAACGACTTTATACTTCGGAGCCCTGGCAGCACACCCTATCTCCTTGATCCTTCGCACCCTTTACACCGCCATCTGGTATCTGGCCGCACCGCTGGCCTTCCTGCGCCTGGCTTGGCGCGCCCGTCGTCAGCCCGAATACCTGCAGCACCTGGGTGAAAGGCTTGGACGCTACCGCATCCGCATGCCCGGGCCGGTCATCTGGCTGCACGCAGTGTCGGTCGGCGAAACCCGCGCCTGCGCCCCGCTGCTACATGCCCTGCTGGATGCCCACCCGGAGTGCAGCGTGCTCCTCACCCACATGACGCCCACCGGACGGGCCACCGCCGCCGAACTGTTCGGCGAACTCGCCCCACGTGTGCACAGCGTTTACCTTCCTTACGATCTGCCGTGGGCGATCCGGCGCTTCCTGCGCCACTTTCATCCGCGTATCGGCATCCTGATGGAAACCGAGCTGTGGCCGAACCTGATTGAAGGCTGCAGACGTACCGGCACCCCGCTGACCATGGTCAATGCCCGCCTGTCGGAGCGCTCTGCCCGCGGCTACGGGCGCATCGGCAGCCTGGCCCGCAACGCCTTCGCCCACCTGAGCGCCATCGGCGCCCAGACCGAAGGCGACAGCCGGCGCATGGCAAAACTCGGCGCCCGCAACCTGCTGGTCACCGGCAACATCAAGTTCGACATCGCACCGCCAACCGAGATGCAGGCCCTCGGCGCCGATTTTCGCAACCGCTTCGGGCCGCGCCAGGTTCTCCTCGCAGCAAGCACCCGGGAAGGAGAGGAAGGCCTGCTGCTCGACGCCTTCGCCCGCCTGTGCGCACCGGACGTGCTGCTGGTGCTGGTGCCCCGTCATCCCCAGCGTTTCGACGAGGTGGCGAAACTGGTGCAACGGGCCGGCCTGAAGGTACAGCGTCGCTCCCGCGACATGCCGGTGATGGCCGACACCCGCGTGTGGCTTGGTGACTCGATGGGAGAAATGTATGCGTATTACAGCGCCGCCGATGTGGCGCTGATCGGCGGCTCATGGGAGCAGCTCGGCGGACAGAACCCCATCGAGGCCAGCGCGGTGGGTTGCCCGGCAATCGTCGGCCCCCACACCTTCAACTTCTCGGTGGTCTGCAACCAGGCCATTGAGGCCGGCGCCGCCGTGCGCGCCGACAACATTGAGGACGGCCTGCACCAGGCGCTGAAAATCCTCGACAACCCGGCACGCCGCAAGAACATGGGCGAGGCCGGCCGCCACTTCGCCGAGTCACATCGGGGAGCCACCGCGCGCACCGTGGATCTGATCACGCCGCTCCTCAAGACCGCCCGGCCCAGCAAGCCGGGGCGCCAGGGGTAACGGTTCAGGTAGCGGGATTCAACAGGTAATCCACTGCCCAACCGGCAAAAATCACTCCGCCCACCCAGTTGTTGTGCAGGAAGGCCTTGAAGCATCTGGGCCGGTCCCGGTCGCGGATCAGCATGTAGTGGTAACCCATCATCCCGGCGGCCACCGCCAGACCGGCGATGAAGGCGGCGCCACGACCGGTGTGCAGCCCGGCCCAGCCGACGAGCAGCAGCGTCGCGGCATAGCAGACCATGATCGCCGTCACCTCGAAACGCCCGAAAGTGATCGCCGAAGTCTTGATGCCGATCTTCAGATCGTCCGGACGATCGACCATCGCGTATTCGGTATCGTAGGCCACCGCCCAAAACACGTTGGCGATCAGCATTACCCAGCCCACCAGCGGCACCTCGCCCTGCAGCGCAGCGAAGGACATCGGGATGCCGAAGCCGAATGCAATACCCAGGTAGGCCTGGGGAATGGCTAAAAAGCGCTTGGTGAAAGGATAGCTGCCGGCCAGAAAGAGCGCCGGCACGCTGAGTGCGATGGTCAGGCCATTGAGGGGCAGGATCAGCAGGAAGGACAACACCGACAGGCCGGCCGCCAGCAGCAGCGCCTCCTTCGGACGGACCCGCCCGGCGGCCAGCGGCCGGTTGCGGGTGCGCTCCACGTGGCCGTCGAAGTTGCGGTCGGCGTAGTCGTTGATCACGCAGCCGGCCGAGCGCATCAGCACCGTACCGATCACGAAGATCGCCACCACCAGCAGCGACGGCCGCCCGGCGCCGGCCACCCACAAAGCCCACAAGGTCGGCCACAGCAGCAGCAGGATGCCGATGGGCTTGTCGAGGCGCATCAGCTTTTCGTATTCGGACACGCGTTGGCGCAGGGTCAGGGTGCTCATGGGGCCAGATTCCGGATGGCGGGCAGAAAGACTTCAGTGATGAGAAGCGGCGCAGCGCTCCGATGAAAGACCGAGCGCCGCGCCCACAGGAGCGGCAGCGCGTTGTGTCCGGTGGCCCGGACGGCGTGATGCCAGCGCGTGTCGCGGGCATCCAGACGGGCCGCCTCGAGGGGCGAACGCTGCACCCGTGGATCATCGAACAGGACCGCAGCCAGCGGCCGCCCACCCAGGTGGCGAAGCAGGTGCCAGGCGGCGGGAATCGTCGTTGCGGCGACCAGCGAACGGGCAAAGACCACCGGCTCGCCGTCGGCGATCAGCAAGACTTCGCGCTGCCACAGGGCGCCATGACGATGCACGCCGAGCGCCGCCAGCTCGTCGGGCAGGACCACGCCCTTGCCCTGGGAAACCACCTGCAGCGAGAAGCGGCCGCAGCGAGCGCGGATGCGGGCCGTCAGGGAATGATCGTCGGTCAGCCACCCGCGCATGTCGCGCGGGGCGCGCCAAGCTGCGCAACGAAAGGGATCGCGGCCCGGAAAGTGGGCAAGGGTCATCAGAAACGGAAAAGCGGTTAAGTCAGCGCCCCAATTGTAGGGGTTTTGGAGCGCCCGGAAAAAGTCTTCAGCCGCGGCCGGCAAGCCGGCGGAGAAAGTCGGCGAATCCGCTCATTTCGGACTCGAACTCCAGCGGATGGATATCTTCCCCGTCCAGGAAGCGGCTCAGGTAGAACTTCTGCCGCTCGTCAGCCCGCTCGAGGAGCCCCGGAATGCAGGTTGTGGCCGAGACGACACCGAGATTCCTGAGCAACTGATGGGCGTCAGCGTCGTGATCTCCGCTGGGATAGCAGTAATGCCGCGCCATGGGCAGACCGACCTTGCCGATCTCGGCCTGGCAGCGCGCCAGATCAGCCTTGAGTTCATCAGGCCGCCCGACCGGATATTGATGGACGTGACCGTGCAGTTCGATGGACCAGCCCTGGCTGGCCATCTGCAGCAGTTCGTCCGGACGCACGAAATCGAAACGCCGGGATGCAAGATCCAGCTCGGCCGCAGAGACACCCAACTGGGCGGCGAAGCGTTCCAGGTCGGCACAGACGCCTGCGCGGCTCGCTCCGTTCTGCTCCAGCCAGCGCAACATTGCGCCGGCCAGACGTTTTTTACCGGCAGAAGTGGACAGGTCGTGGGCGCCATCCACGCCCGCATCGAACCCCTGGATGTTCGCCTGGGCCCGCCCCGCCTTCCACAGGATGTAGCTCAGGGTCACATCCAGGTTCGGCCTGCCGGCCACGAAATAGCCAGTGCACAGGTACAGGGTGGCGGGCAGTTGGCGGCGCGCAAGGACCGGGTGGAGCCCCCTGAAGGTGGAATACCAGCCATCGTCGAAGGTCAGCACGGTCGGCAGACGCGGGCGCGGGCTGTCGTTGCCGAGCATCGCCACCGCTGCGTCGAGCGGAATGATGGAGAAACCCTTGTCCTGCAGCCACTGCAGGCGGGCCTCCAGCAGGTCGGCCCGACAGAAGAGCAGCGAGTTGAAGCGGCGCTCGTCACCGATATTGCCGCCGTGATAGCACAGGATGCGAACCTTCGAACGACTCAGCCAGCGAAACAGACAGAACAGACCGGCAGTGCGGGCAAGACGGAGAACAGACAGCTTGACGGCCTTCATGCTTCAGGCAGCCCCGCCGGGATTGCCGGCAGCCCAGGCCATCTGCTGCTGCCTGCCCCACGCCATCATGTAACTCCTGGGCATATATTTACCCTCGTCGTACAGCTTGCGCCGGCTCGGCGAAGTGGACAGGGCGTTGTCGAGCGCTTCGCCGCCCTCCTCGACGAAAATCAGCTGGGCGCCGCCCTTGACGGGAATCTCGCGCAGGTAGTCGAGACGCGGACTGATGCCGGCCAGCACGGGATCATAGAACCAGCTGCTGCCATACATGCCGAGAAGATCAGGCCGAACCCGGTAAAGGTCGGCACAGCAGCGATAGCACTCGTTCCAGCCCTCTTCGTTGAAATCATCGAGGAACGACAGGTGGGTGTGTATCTGGATGAAGGGCTTGAAACCGCCCAGTTGCACGAATTTCAGCAGGTTTTTCGGCACGGCGGCCAGCCCTTCCCGGAGGATGAGGGAGCGGGGAATACCGCAGCGGGTGTCGAGCAACTGGGCAGCAGCGGCATACAGGCGCAGCGTGACCAGACCGAGGTCTTTCAGCAGCAGGTCGCTATCGGGGTCGAACCAGTCGGCATCGTTCGCAATCGCGCTCGCGATACGCTGCAACTGTTTGCTGTGATGATGGACGATGCGTGAAGGCAGCGCTTCCAGGCGACCGGACACGATCAACTCGGCAACGCCCTGCCCAAGCGCCGCACGCAGAAAGGACCGCGCAGCTTCGGGGCCTTGCGCCGTGGTGACTTGAGCGAGCGCAGCACGGGCGGCGGCGGGAATATGGCGGTAATGGTCGAAGCGGCCCACCGCGGCATAGTCGGCGATGAACCGGGCCACCGATACGCCGTCGGGGAGGCGCCCCAAGGCCGCGGCAGCTGCACCAGCGTTGTCCCTGGCTTCCTCGGCAATGCTCGTCAATGCAGGATTCGGCATGGAATTTCCTTCCGGAGTCGGGGTGATTCAGCTGGCGGGCGGGCAGTATTGCATACCATCCGGGAATCCGATAGTTCGGGAAAAATACGCCCCGAACCGGGGTTCGGCTGCGCATTTCTGCACGACTTTGCACCGAATTGACATGCTGCAACGCCAAAAAACCCACCAAACCCAAACCTTCGCTGCATTGCAACAGGGGATTAATGTCGTTTTCGCACATAAGTCTCACGCCACGCGGTGTAAAACGTCATGTAAAGTTGATTTCCTCGCCCATTCGCCCCTGAAAAAGGCTGCGATCAGAACGGGCAAGACACGAGGCATGCTTGGCCAACCGCATATGCTTTCATCCACATCCACCCAATCGCACCAGGCGCCCACCGACGACTACATCGACACCGGCTGGCTCGAACTGGTCGGCAGCTTCGAGTCCTACTGGCACGAACGCAGCAAGAACCTTCGCCATAACCTGCGCAAGCAGCGCCACAAGCTGGCGGACCAGGGGGTCAACATTTCGTTGCGCGAAGTCACCGCGCCGGAAGACATGGCGGCAGCGGTCGCCCGTTATGGCGCGCTGGAGAGCGCCGGCTGGAAAGCCGGGATCGGCACGGCAGTCCATCCCGACAACGAGCAGGGACGCTTCTACCGACAACTCCTCGAAAAATCTGCCCGCGCCGGGGAGGCCCTGGTGTGCGAGTACTGGTTCGACGACCTGGATGGTCGCCTCCAATCTGTGCCAGCTCCGCGGTGACACCCTGGTCGTCCTGAAAACCACCTACGACGAAGGCTGCAAGCATGTCTCCCCAGCCTTCCTGCTGCGCGAGGCGGAGCTGCAATCCTTTTTTGAAACAGGGAGGATAAGGCGCCTCGAGTTCTATGGCCGCCTGCGCCCATGGCATACCCACTGGACCGAGCACCGGCGCACGCTGTACCACACCACGGCCTATCGCACGAGCTGGATACGTCAGCTCGCCCGGCTGCGCCAGGCCTCACGGCACGATCAGACGGCGACGCCCCTCACGCCTTGAGCAGCGCCGCCCGCCCGCCAAACCAGCGGGCAGTGATCGCATCAGCCACCCGCGGTGCGTCGTGCAGGATTTCCTCGGCCAGCCCGCGGGCGATGTCCACCAGGCCGGCGTCTTCTTCAAGATCAGCATAGCGCAGCAGCGGCACGCCACTCTGGCGGGCGCCGATGAATTCGCCGGGGCCGCGGATGCGCAGGTCTTCGCGGGCGATGATGAAGCCGTCGGTGTGCTCGTAGATGGCCTTCAGGCGCTCGCGGCCGGTTTGCGACAGGGGCTGGGCGAAGAGCAGGATGCACACCGATTCATGCACGCCGCGCCCGACCCGCCCGCGCAACTGGTGCAACTGGGCCAGGCCGAAGCGCTCGGCGTGCTCGATGACCATCAGGCTGGCGTTGGGCACGTCCACGCCCACCTCGATCACCGTGGTGGCCACCAGCACCTGGATCTGCCCGGCCACGAAGGCGGCCATGGTGGCGGATTTTTCGTCGTTCTTGAGGCGCCCGTGCACCAGCCCGATCGCCAGCTCGGGCAGCTCGGCGGACAGCGTTTCGTAGGTTTCCTGGGCGGTCTTGAGCTGCAGCGCCTCGGACTCCTCGATCAGCGGGCACACCCAGTAAGCCTGCCGGCCCTTCAGGCAGGCCTCGCGGACGCGCTGGACCACCTCGTCGCGACGCTCGTCCTTGATCAGCTTGGTGACGATGGGCGTGCGCCCCGGCGGCAACTCGTCGAGCACCGACACATCGAGGTCGGCGTAGTAACTCATGGCCAGCGTGCGCGGGATCGGCGTGGCCGACATCATCAGCATGTGCGGCGACTCGCCGGCGACGCCCTTCTCGCGCAGGGCCAGACGCTGGCGCACGCCGAAACGGTGCTGCTCGTCCACCACCGCCAGGGCCAGCCGCGGCAGCACCACCGGGTCTTCGATGAGCGCGTGGGTGCCCACCGCCAGCAGGATTTCGCCGGAAGCCAGGCGCGCCATGGTGGCCTCGCGCTCCTTTTTCTTGCGGCTGCCGGACAGCCACGCCACCTCGATACCCATCGGCTTGAGCCAGTCGGTGAGCTTGCGGTAATGCTGTTCGGCGAGGATTTCGGTGGGCGCCATCAGCACCGCCTGCCGGCCGTTTTCGGCCGCCTGCAGCATGGCCAACGCGGCGACGCAGGTCTTGCCGCTGCCCACATCACCCTGCAACAGACGCTGCATCGGGTGGTCGGAGGCCAGATCGCGGGAGATTTCGG